>Ga0268261_10000047_pt1 | contig 82408 bp, 74 predicted proteins | sample TergutNc150P1_FD_190353 | JGI IMG/M metagenome (GOLD analysis project Ga0268261, IMG submission 190353) | Nasutitermes corniger P1 segment gut microbial community from laboratory colony in Florida, USA - Nc150 P1 (SPAdes) (version 2) | ecosystem: Host-associated > Arthropoda: Insects >... | reverse complement strand
CATCTTCAATTCTGACTCCGATGCCTCGGAATTCTTCCGGTACCGTTAAATCATCCGGTTTAAAGTAGAGGCTAGGTTCGATGGTGAAAACCATGCCGGGTTCCAAAGTGGCTTCGGAATACATTTTTTTGCGAGCCTGGGCGCAGTCGTGAACGTCTAAACCCAAGTGGTGGGAGGTGCCATGCACCATCCAACGGCGGTATTCTTGCCCTTCCTTATCAAGGGTAGAATCCGCCGTAACCCCATCGGGTAGAAAGCCCCACTGCTCTAGCCGGTGCGCAATGACTTCCATCGCCGCATTGTGAACGTCTTTGAACTTGGCGCCGACCTGGGCAGCCGCAAATGCTGCCTGGCAAGCGTCATAAACGGCCTGATAGACCTGGCGTTGAGGTTCGGAGAACTTTCCGTTAATCGGGACGGTGCGGGTTATGTCAGCGGTGTAAAGGGATTCCACTTCCACCCCAGCATCTACCAGTAGTAAGTCCCCAGGTTTGACTTGCCCAGTGCTGGAAATCCAATGCAGGGTGGTCGCGTTGTCGCCGGAAGCGGCGATAGTTTCATAACCCACGGCATTCCCGGCCAACCGGGCGTGGGCATCAAAAGTAGTTTCAATTACACGTTCCCCACGGGGGTGAGAAATTGCATGTGGTATGGATTTGATAACTTGGTCAAACCCGATGATGGTTTGATCTACGGCTTCCCTTAGGTGCTCAATTTCCCGGGCATCTTTAACTAAGCGCAACTCGCTAGCGGCACGCTCAAGTTTTTCGTTTTCGTCATCCGTGTTGAGACCGGCTGCAATGCGAGCGGTGGCCACCATCTGCTCCACTTCGGGGTCAGAATGGGGCATCACCAGCACATCCATTTTGGTTAAGCCGTCTTCGCCGTAAACCTGCTCGCCCAATTCACCTAGCCCGTCGATCAAGTCGGCACGGAGTTGAGCACGGTCACGGGTTTCAATACCAACGATGGCCGCTTCTTCAGCAAGTGTGCGGCGGCGGCCAACCCAAAATTCACCGTAGCGCGAGTCGGAGAAAAACTCCTTGGATTCACGCCCGGCGTTGGGCATCATATAAAGCACAGCTTTGTGTGGTCCATCTTGGGAAGGGTGCAGAACCAGAACGGCATCGGGGTGTTCATCAGTACCGAGGCCGGTTAGGTGAGCAAAGGCGGAGTGGGGGCGGAACCGGTAGTCGGTATCGTTTGAGCGAACCTTTAGCGGGCCAGCTGGGAACACTAACCGTTGCCCAGGGAAGTCGCTAGCCAATTTGGCCCGGCGGGCTGCTGCAAACTCAGCTTCGGGGGAGCGTTGCGGATCGGGTAATTGGCTGTCACCCCAACCAGAGCGCATAAATTCCAAAAATGCTTTCGAGTCTGGCCGGTGCCGGTGATCTTCATCGTCGTCAGCGGGGGCCGTTTCGGAATTAACGCTCTGATCTGTCACCCGCACAGTTTAACGTTATGACTTTGATCTGGCTCCGCGATGCGCCAGCCCGGTCGCAGAAATAACCGTTTTATGACCGCGCCGCTTTACGCTAAGACGTGGGTTGGCAAGCTCCTATGCATATTTTAGGAACTCTTCACCCCATTTCGCATTGCTGGCGGTCGGTGCTGCACCCACTACAACCTCAAGCTGCTCTTCGGATGAAGAGGTGTAGATTTCCATTTCCTCACCGTCCCTGTCTTTGCCGAAAATGAGGCTGGAACAAGCGATAGCCAACAGGTCAGGACTGTCGGTGTAGCAACATACGCGGATCAGGCATTCCTCTTTTGCTAGTGCTTTAGCAAGCATCTTATATAGTTTGTCGAATTCCCGGTCAGGCTGGTCTGAATCTTCATATTCGACCTCAAGGTAAGACAAATCCTTGCAGCCAAAACTGAGCACGTTACCTTCAGCGCTGTAATCTACGTCGTTAAAATCGAATTCAAAATTCAAAATACGATCATCCTCTGGGAAAACTAGAAAAGGCCCTGGGGAGATGCAGTCTTCATCAATGTTGACGGGCCGGTTGAAAACCAAATCGGCGCTCAACCTCGGTACCGTACTTAGCCATATGGGTATGCTAACTGTACGGGCATCAAATTACGGGGAGCACACCCCTGTAAGCAATTTCGGTTAACACCTCGGGGCTGGTGTAGTGCTCACCAAGTTGGTTGGCTTTACCTGTACCGTGGTAGTCGCTGGAACCGGTGTGTAACAGCCCAAACCGCTGACAAAGGTTGAGCGCCCGCTCGCGGGCTGGGGCATCCATTTCCCGGTGCCAAACTTCCAGGCCATCCAAGCCAGCGGACACCAGTTCCGCGATGGACTCATCAGTTAAACCCCGCCCCCGGGTGGGGGCAAACGGGTGGGCGATGATGGCAACCCCGCCGGATTGCTTAATCGCTGTGACCACGTCCGGCGCTGAGGCGGCATCGTAACGCACGTAATAGGGGCCACGGGGTGAAACTAACTCGGCAAAGGCCGCATCACGGTTGGGAACCACACCTGCGGCCACCAGTGCATCAGCGATGTGGGGGCGACCCACGGTGGTGTCGTCGGTGGTCTGGGCCAAAACATCAGGCCAACTAATAGGATAATCCCGAGAAAGGAGTTCAGTCATGGCTATCAGCCGCTCCAGCCGAGCCTGGCGAGTGTGCATTAGCAACTCGGTCAGACCCGGCAGAGCTGGGTCATGTAGTAACGAAAGGATGTGAACCGAACGGTGCTCAAAAGTGGCGGACACTTCGGTTCCTCGTACCAGTCCGATGCCAAGGCGCATCGCTTCTGCGGCAGCCTCCTCCCAACCGGACGTGGTGTCGTGGTCGGTAAGGCCCAAAGTAGTTACGCCTGCCAACTGAGCTGCGCGCACAAGCGCAGCCGGTGAGTCGGTGCCATCCGAGGCGGTGGAGTGAGTGTGTAGGTCAATCATTATGGAGTTGAGATCACTGATCGGCTGTAAATTACTGATCGGTGTCGGTTGCGCTTGGTTTCTTACGGGTACGAGTTCTGGTTCGAGCTAGCTTTTCGGATTTCCCAGATTCCACAGCCTTAGCAGAGGCGCGAGATCCTGAATTACTACTAGCTTCGGTCGCCGCCGCAGATTTGGTAGCCGTTGTTGCTGTTTTGATCGCAGTAGGCCGTTTGGTTCGCGTCTCATTAGAAGTTGCAGGTGCCATGTCAGCTTTCGCAGTGCGTGTGCGTTGGCGCGCGCGTTTTGCCGGTGCAGCGGATGCTGTAGTTGAAGAGGGGGCCAAACTTTCAGCTTTCGCGGGGGCTTCAGAGACTGCTGGAGAAACGGCAGTTTTGCGAATCCTGGTCCTAGTACGTTTCACTGCGCTTTCGGAACGTGAACCGCCAGCGGTAGCGTCGGCTTCAGAGGTGGCGCGGGTGCGGATGCGCCCCCGAGTCGGCGCTGCCTTCGAGCGGCTAGCGCTCATGTTCCCTTTGGTGCGGCCTCGGCCAGCCGTGGATTTGGCCCGCTTTCCAGTTTCGCCTAAGTCTTCGATGATCTCAGCGTCGAGACCCGCGCGGGTGCGGTGCGCCTGCGGTAACCGGCCAGTGGTGCCCTCTGGAATGCCCAAGTCAGTAAATAAGTGAGGGGAGGTGGAATATGTTTCCACGGGCTCGGGGATACCCAAGTTCAAAATGCGGTTGATCAAAGACCACCGGGGTAAATCATCCCAGTCCACAAACGTGACTGCGGTACCGGCATTGCCGGCGCGACCGGTGCGGCCAATGCGGTGCAGGTAGGTGCGTTCGTCTTCGGGGCTCTGGTAGTTGACCACATGGGTAACGTCTTCCACGTCAATGCCGCGCGCGGCCACATCGGTGGCTACCAGCACGTCAATTTTGCCGTTACGCAAAGCGCGCATGGCTTGTTCCCGGGCGCCTTGCCCTAAGTCACCGTGAATAGCGCCAGCGGCAAACCCGCGTGCGGTTAAGTCATCGGTGAGTTGTTGGGCAATGCGTTTGGTGTGGGCAAACACGATGGTGCGGCCCCGGCCCTCGGCCTGCAGCAAGCGGGCCAGCACCTCAATTTTGTCTAATGCGTGGGCGCGGTAAATTAGCTGGTTGGTGTTTTTAACCGTGGCGCTGTCATCATCAGGGTCTGCTGCCCGGATGTGCGTGGGCTGTGACATGTAGCGGCGCGCCATGGAAACCACGGCGCCCGGCATCGTGGCGGAGAACAACATGGTGTGGCGTTTGGCGGGCAGTTTCGACAAGATGGTTTCGACATCGGGCAAAAAACCGAGGTCCAGCATCTCGTCAGCTTCATCAAGTACCACTGTTTCGGCGCGGGCTAATGAGAGCTGCCCGTGGCGTAGTAGGTCTACGATGCGTCCGGGGGTGCCCACTACTACTTCTGCGCCTTTTTTGAGCTGCCCAACTTGGGGCTCATAAGCGCGCCCGCCATAAATTTGCACAATCCGCAAACCAGGGCGGTGTTTGGACGCAGTGGCTAAGTCACCAGCTACCTGCACGGCCAATTCGCGGGTGGGGGCAATAACTATGGCCTGCGGTTTACCGGGAGCTAACAAGTCATCCCAACCGGGTTCACCAGGGGCGATGATGGAGTTAAGTAGCGGAATCCCAAACCCGAGGGTTTTTCCGGTGCCGGTTTTGGCTTGACCAATAATGTCATGCTTGCTTAATGCCACCGGCAAGGTCATGGCTTGAATGGGGAAGGGGTGCGTGATGCCAGTGTCAGCTAGCGCAGAAATAATTTCCGGCCGGATTTCGTAATCGGCAAAAGAAACATCATTGCGTTGGATTGATTTGGCGGCGTGATGCACGCGAGTGGCCGGTGCGGCCAGGGCCGAGGCGCTGTCTGACGCAGCCTCAATTAAGTTTTCGTCTTTTTCGTATTCCATTTTACTTTTCTAGTTTTGTGGTGCGGCACCAATCATACGCGACCAAAAACCTCCCCTGCTACCACTATGCTGCTCTTTATGACTACCGCGCCCGCCGTTGCGCCCGGTGCCAACGCGCCTGCTGCCCCCGTTTCTGAGTCCGATGCTGCTTTCCGCCAGCTGGTGGGCTTTGCCGCTTACGTCAGGCTGCGCCTTTTTGTTGAGGTAGCGCAACACGTGTGGGGCACCCATGATTTGAACGATGCTGAGCGCTTACTACGCCGCTCCATGCACATTGGTGAGCAGCAGTTGGCGTTTATTAACTTAGGGCAACGCCGGTTTGGCCTCAGCCCTGCTCAGTTGATGGGGCCGTTCGATGGGGTATTTGACTCGTTTTTGCTGAGAACTCAACCAAAAAACTGGTATGAAGGTTTGCTGCGCCCCATCGTGACTCAAGGTGTAGCGCGTGATTTGATCAAATTGTTGGCGCGCGGATTGCCCGCTAGTGAAGCCAAATTATTTCAGTCTATCCTGGCTGACAACGACCCAGATGACGCCATCGGGCCACAACTAATAAGAAAAGCGGTGGCGGCCGACCCGGTTTTGGGCGCCAAACTTTCACTTTGGGGGCGGCGCGTAGTTGGCGAGGCGTTCAGTATCGGCACCGATTTGATGCGCAAATACCCGGCCTTGGCGGAATTGCTTATTAAAGCAACTGACGACGCTGGGCCGGGCAAATTGAGCCTAAACTCTGCGCAGGCGGCTGCTTTCGCAGAGTTATCGCACGCCCATCAAGAGCGGATGGAGACGATGGGACTCACTGCGTAGCTGCGCCTTAGTTGCGCAGACCTCAGCTTAAAGGGAACCGAACCCGACTTTGCGAGTTTCCTCCGGCCCAATTTCCAAATACCCTATAGCAGCGGCGGGGACGATTACCGCACGGCCCCGGGTGTCGGTCAGATGCAGCAGCCCGCCACTGGCAAGAGCGCTGTTTAACTGCTCGGTAATGTCCGTGGCGCTGCCCTCAACTTCAATTGCGATTTCGCGCGGTAGGTTTTGGACTCCAATTTTCACTTCCATGGCGTGGCTCCTTAAGTATTCTGCGAGTTATCAATGGGGCATCTAGGATGGGTTTTTAGTTTAGCTTAGTTCAGCGACTTTTACACCATCGTACAAGTGTATCAAAATACACAAACAATTTTGTCCATGGGTGGTGGTGTTGTTGAGGCATGAGATTACTCGCTCCGGCCCCAACAGCGCGGCAGTTAGGCGTCAGCCTAGACGCTGACCAAGCGCGCGCCGTCGCCGCAGCAGTGAACGGGCAAGGTCTACTCATTGCTGGGGCGCCGGGGGCGGGCAAAACCAGTGTGCTAACTCAAGCTGCGATACAAATTTTACAGAACCGAAATGATGCGACATCGGGGGCCAAACTCGCCAGCACCCCAACAACTCATCCGCTTTTGTACATCGCCCCCAGTAGGCGCGCAGCTGGCGATTTACGTACTCAAATTAGTGCCCAACTCGACCGCCCATTGACGGCGCCCGTGGTGCGAACCGCCAGTGCAGTGGCATTCTCGATTTTGAAACAATTTGCAGATGTTGAAGGCGCTGGGGCGCCGCGCTTGATAAGCGGCCCCGAACAAGATCGGATTTTGGGGGACTTGCTCGAGGGGCACCTAACTGGGGAAGGGGTTAAACTCCCGGTGCTGCCGGGGCTTACGTCAGAGGTTTTGCAACTAAAGGGGTTCCGTCATGAGTTGCGTGATATCCTGATGCGCGCCCGGGAACATGGGGTTACCCCCAAACAACTAGACCAACTGGCCAACCAGCACCAACGCCCAATGTGGGGGTTTGCCGCCGCTATCTATGGCGAATATGAGGCTAACTTAGCCCTAAGGGCTTTTGGTTCCGATTTAGGTAAGCAAATCGACCCAGCAGGCGTGATCGCCGATGCCGCGCAGGTGCTAACCAATTGGAATTCTTTAACCTCCGCACCTGAACCGCTTTTCTGCTGCATATTGGTTGATGATTACCAAGAAGTCACCGCAGCGACGGCGCAGATGCTGGCGGCATTCCAAAAAAACGGCTCGCAATTGGTACTCGCGGGTAATCCGGACTTAGCCACCCAAGGGTTTAGGGGCGCTAGCCCTGCCTTATTTGGCCGGGCTACTGCTCCGGTGGGCAGCGAATTGGGAGCATTTGGCCTCACCCCGATGCCCTTACGTACAGTTTGGCGGCAATCCGCAGCGGAACATGGGGGGCAATTGCTTCAGGCAATTGAGCGGGTTGTAGCTCGGATTCCAACCTTGGGCGGCCCACTTACGCGGGGTGCTACCTTGGCTAACCTACCACCTGAGCTGCGTCAGGGGCAGGCTGAGGTAGTGCCGCTTTCCGAACTGGTGCCCCAATCAAGCCCTGAACCAAGCCTAAAAGTGGAGTTAGAGTTACTCACCGAGCCTTATTCAGTGTCCCAGGCAACGGAAACGGAGTCAGCGCCTTCGGGGGCGATGGCGGTAAAACTGCGCACTAAAGCTCAAGAGTCAGCTTGGATCGCCGCCGAATTACGCCGCGAACACTACCTGAACCAAACCCCATGGGGCCAAATGGCAGTGATTTGCCGCTCTGGCACGCAACTATCTGACCTGCGCCGGGACCTGTTATCAGCAGGTGTCCCAGTGGCAACCTTGGGGGCTGACGTACCGCTTCACCAAGAGCCAGCCGTGGCGCCGATTCTCACCTTGCTAGGCGTAGTTGCGGGCACGATGCCGCTCACGGTGGAAAATTTGGTGGCGCTGACTACCTCACCGGTGGGCGGGTTGGACACGATCGGGCTGCGTCGCTTACGCCAAGCTTTGATTGCGCAAGAACGCGCCCAAGGTGGCACCCGAAGTTCGGATCAATTGCTCCTGGCAGCGGCCACGGGCGAGTTACCAATGCCGAAGCACAGCCAACAAATGGAGGGGTTGCAACGAGTTACGCAAGCCTTAGCCGCTGGGCAAAAAGCTTTTGCGGAGCAGCCCGTGATTGGCACCGTGATGTGGGCGATTTGGGAGGCCACAGGTTTGGCCGAACCTTGGCGAGATGCGGCGCTTGCAGGTGGCAATGTTGGCATGCGCGCCGACCGTGATCTAGATGCCATGATGGCCCTGTTTAAAGCCGCCGAGTTCTTTTCTGAACGTAACCCTGGTGCCGGGGTTGCCCGGTTTATTGAGTATTTGCAGTCTCAAGATGTGCCCGCAGATTCGGTGGCCCAGCAAGGCCATACTGGGGCAGTCTCAGCGCTCACCCCCACCGGCGCAGCGGGGCGCGAATGGGATTTGGTGGTAGTGGCAGGCGTGCAAGATGGCGCCTGGCCTGACCTGCGGCTAAGAGATTCGATGTTTGGCACGCAAACCTTAGTCGACTTAATTACCGACCGGGCCAATCCGGAAGTCGCCAAAGATTTGGTAAGCGCGCGTATGGAAGTTTTCGCGGATGAAACCAGAGCTTTCACAGTGGCGATTTCACGGGCAAAACGCCGGTTGATCGTTACTGCTGTGGAGGATGGTGATGAGGCACCATCGGTTTACCTGAACTTGATCACCGAGCAGGCGCCGCTGGTAACGGCCGGGTACCCACTAGATTTACGTGGGGTGGTAACCCAGGCGCGCATCGAATTGCTTAACCCAGGTAAGGGGGACAATGGCGCCGCCCAATTGCTGGCAGCGTTGTGGGCGCAAGGAGTCGCGGCTGCTAACCCCGCGACTTGGTATGGTGCTGCGGAAAGCAGCACCAGCGAGCCGTTATGGCAGCCGGCTGGGCCAACAGTGCCGGTATCGCCATCGAAAGTCGAGGCCGTTAGCAACTGCCCGTTACGGTGGGTATTGGAAAGCTCGGGCGCTTCCAACGGTCCAGCAGTTTCGCAAAGCGTTGGCAACTTGATTCACAACTTGGCCCAGAAATACCCGGCTGGTACTTATGAGCAGTTGCGGGGAGAGTTGGATCGCCGCTGGCCGGAACTCAACCTGGGTGAAAACTGGATGGCTAACCGGGAACGCACTAAAGCTGAGGCCATGGTGTATCGATTGGCAAAGTATTTAGAAACCGCAGCACCAGCCGAATCAGTGGAGGCGGAATTTCGCCTGGTGATTGACAACGCAGTGCTGGCCGGGCGCGCGGATCGGATTGAAAAAGTCGGCGATGGCAAGTACCTAGTGGTTGATTTGAAAACGGGAGCTACACCGCCCACGGCGGCAGCGGCAGCAGAAAATCCGCAGCTTAAGGCATACCAACTGGCACTAGCCGAGGGTGCGTTTGGGGAGTTGCCTAGCGGCGCGCAAAGCGGGGGCGCGCAACTAGTTTACGTGTCAACTGGTAAAGAGGCCACCATCAAACAGCAGCCGCAACTAGACCAAACTGCTCAGCAAGAGGCCCGTCAACTCATCATCGATGTGGCAGGCACGATGGCGGGTGCGGAATTCGCGGCTCGCTTGGGTCCCAACTGCCGCAGTTGCTCATTGAAGTTCGCCTGCCCACTACAGGCCCAAGGCCGTCAAGTAATTGAATAGAGTTAGGTAGTTTAAAAATGGTTGCGTATACGCCGTACCAAATTGCAGAGCTTTTAGGTCAGCCTGCCCCCACCAGCCAGCAAGCCTCCGTGATCTCTGCCCCGTTGGAGCCATTGTTGGTATTGGCTGGGGCTGGCTCGGGCAAAACTGAGACCATGGCCGCGCGGGTCGTTTACCTAGTGGCTAATGAATTGGTGCGCCCCGAAGCGGTGTTAGGGCTGACTTTCACTCGCAAGGCCGCTGGCGAACTGTTGGCACGGGTGCAAAAACGCCTTCGGCAACTTTCCAGTAGTTTAGGTTTGCAACTAGATGCCGCTAACCAGCCCACCATTTCAACTTATAATTCTTTTGCCCAATCGGTAGTTAAAGAGCACGGGCTTTGGGTGGGCGTGGAGCCCAGCGCCACTTTATTAACTGAGGCAAGTGCCTGGCAAATTATGTATGGCTTAGTGCGCAATTTTGATGGCGTACTTGAAACCGAAAATGCTATATCTACGGTTACTAAAGATTTATTAGCGCTCGATGGTGAATTATCAGAACACCTGGTAACCCTCGCCGACCTGGAACAATACCTCACGGAAACTACTGCCAATATCAGCGTTTTACCATGGGGGCCAAGAAAGCGGGCAATGCCCAAAGACGTAAAAGAATTGCTGGAATCTTTGCAATTACGGGGCCAATACTTGCAATTGATTTCTGAATTCCGAAAACGTAAAACAGAATTCGACGCCGTAACGTTTGGGGATCAAATTGCTTACGCCGCCAAGATAGCCAATGCCGCGCCCGGTGCAGCTTTAGCAGCACAAGAACAGTATCAAGTGGTGCTGCTGGATGAGTATCAAGATACTTCGTATGCACAGGTGCAGTTTCTCGCTGGGTTATTTGGCGGGGGCCACCCGGTAACCGCTGTGGGTGATCCAAACCAAGCAATTTATGGCTGGCGGGGCGCTTCGGCATCGGGCTTGGCACGCTTCCCTGAAGTATTCCGCCAGGGCAATGGTAAAGCGGCTAGTGTGCTGCCGTTAGCCACGGCCTGGCGCAATGACAAAGCCATTTTAGAAGCCGCCAACCTAGTTGCTAAACCTCTACGGCAACTTAGCACGATGGTGCAGGTGCCTCCGTTGGAACTCTCGCCCGTGGCGGGAGTGGGGCAGGTCACCAGCGCGGTGGTCAACACTTCCATTGATGAGGCGGAGGTAATTAGTGATTGGATCCAGCAGCATTGGGCTGAGCCACCTAATGACGAGGCACACTCCATTTCGGCGGCGGTGCTATGCCGCACCCGCAAACAGTTTGGCCCAATTGCTAATGCACTGGCGCAGCGGGGGGTGCCCTATGAAATTGTGGGGCTGGGCGGATTATTGGATACGCCAGCAGTCGTTGACCTAGTTGCGATGCTGCAAGCTGCAAGTGATCCCAGCCGGGGGGATTGGTTGGTGCGGTTGCTAACGGGCCCGTTGGTAAACCTCGGGGCAGCTGACTTACAAGCTCTGGGGTCATGGGCGGCGCAGTTGGCGCAGCAGCAAAAGTTTAAAGGAAGCGTGCCTAAGAACGCGGGGGTTGCTGCTACTACCCTTGAAACAGAAAGGGACACCGGGGCAGAAACAAACGAATTAGGGGATGAGCACAGTGGCACTGAGACTAGCCAAAATTCCAAGGCAATTATCACCGACGATGCCGAAGCGCGTTCGCTGGTAGATGCGGTAGATAACCTGCCGCCGCTCGGCCAAGCTGCCCGTGATGGGCGGGTATTAAGTGCCGAGGGGCACCATCGCCTTACTCAGTTAAGCCGGAGTTTGCGCAACATCAGGCAGTATAATTACTTAACTTTGCCGGAAATCTGTCAAATTGCGGAGCGCGAGTTGGGGCTCGACATCGAGCTAATGGTGGCAGATGCCTTAGGCAGTGGCCGGGGGCGGGCTGATTTGGATGCGTTCCGCGAGGTGGCCGCCAACTATGCCAGGTCGGTAGCGCACCCCACGCTGGCCGGATTTTTAGGTTGGCTAGAAACTGCCCAAGAACGCGAACGCGGCCTTGATATGCCGCTGGTTGAAGTTAACCATAACGCCGTGCAACTGATCACCGCACATGCAGCAAAAGGGTTGGAGTGGGACGTTGTAGCCGTGCCGGGCCTAGTAGAAGGCAACTTCCCGGCAGGTAATAAGTCAGCGGCAGGGCGGCTGAGCCGCGCCTGGTTGACTGACAGTGGCGCCCTGCCATATGCGTTGCGGGGCGATGCCCAAGATTTGCCGAGCATCAACTGGCCGCAAACTACCCAAGCTGAGGTTGCCGTGGCAATTAATGATCTGAAAGTTGAAGCTGGCGCTCACGAGCTGGCTAGCGAACGTCGCCTGGCATATGTGGCGTTCACTCGGGCGCGCCATGAAATGCTGCTGACCGGTTACTGGTGGGGTACCCAAACCACGCCACGGGAACTTTCTCCGTTTTTAACCGAACTGGTAGCGGGTGGTTTGCTAAGCGATCAATACTGGGCTGCGGCGCCAGTACCGGGAGCCGTTAACCCGGTTCTGGCTGTTACCAATTCCGCTACTTGGCCGTTGCCAGTATCGGACAAGGTTAACTTAATCCGCCAGGGCGCTGCCCAGGTACGCGCGGCCTTAACTGCCCAACCGGAACCACCTACACTGGAAACTTTCACAAGGGAAACTTTCACAGGGGAACCGCCAACGAGTAGCAGCGGCCGATTGGCGGAACTCGCCCACCTATCCAAAATACTACTGGCTGAAACGGGTGAGCCACAAAACTTCGAAGTTGAATTTCCGGGGCAAGTATCAGCCTCCAAGCTGGTGCAGCTAGCCCAAAACCGCCAAGCGTTTGCGGATCAACTGCGCCGCCCTATCCCCACTAAGCCCAGCCTCGGGGCGCAAGTTGGTACCGAGTTCCACGCTTGGGTGCAAGGCTACTTTGAGGCGCCACCAACGCTTTTTGATGAAGATGAGCTGTGGGGCACTGATGACTACCCAGTAGAAGCGGGGTTGATGAAACTGGAACAAGGTTTAGCTGATCTTAAAACCGCATTCCAGGAAAGCCAATGGGCCAACCTGAGGCCAGTGGCAGTGGAACAAGAGATCCAAAAATCCATTGCTGGGGTAGGTGTAATAGCCCGGATTGATGCAGTTTTTGTTGACCCAGAAAACCCGGAACACCATATTGTGGTGGATTGGAAAACGGGCCGCCCCGGTGTCTCGGACGATGAGCGCGCAGCCAGGGAGGTGCAACTTGCAGTTTATCGGCTAGCTTGGGCCAGCCTTACCGGGCAGCCGGTTGAAAAGGTGAACGCAGCATTTCACTACGTGGGCACCAATCAGACTGTGCGGCCTGCAAAACTACTCGGCAAAGAAGAACTGGAGGCGCTAATTATCGGAGAGTCAAACTAAAAACTCGGTTTTTGATGGAGTCGCAACCGGTGAATTTTGATGAAAGATTGGTTAGTGGTTGCTTGGTATTGCGCAGAAAGGCATTTACAACAAGGGGGCGTACTGCAGATGTATCTTAACCGACGGCAGCGGCTAAGTCGGTCAGCATGGAGGTGGCATCGGCTACTACCTCGGGCAAGTTTTCCCGTAAGCCATATTGCAACCAACGGGCCAGGGCTAGTTCACTGATCAACATAGTGCGATCCAACAAACCTGGGTCGGTAATGCCACGGCGGCTGTTTTGGTAGGCCTTTAGTACGGAGTCACCAGCTTCTTCTGAGGCGGCAGCGATCAGCCAGGCCAAATCGTCTGCGGGGTCAGCTACCCGGGCATTAGCCCAACCAGAAATGGTGGCAACCTGCCCCTTATCTACCAATAAGTATTCGGGGCCTAAATCGCCATGAACCACTACCGGCTCAAATTGCCAAACCGCATCGTCATCTAGGTTTTCTTCCCAACGGGTCAAAAGCACCGGCGGCACTAAACCGGTTGCGCCAGCAGCCTCAAGCTCCATTACGTGGCGGTGGCGGTAATCGGCGGCACCGTAAATCGGGAACTCTAGGCGCTCCAATAAACCCGTAGGGATTTCGTGGATGGCAGCTAAGGCGCGCCCAATATTAGAGGCCAAACCAGGGCCGGGGTTGAGAGCAGCGGCATCAATGGGGGCTCCGATCAGGGGGTGGGTCAAAACAATCCGCCCACCTTCAGCCAAAGGTGCGGATGCCACTACCTCGGGCACGGTAAATGGTAGGTCACCGGCAATGACTCGGTGTTGCAACTCTTCCAACAAAGCTAACTCGGCAGCTTGGCTAGCGCCCGCAATCACATTTGCAGGGGTCTGGGCAATGAGTTGGCTACCATCGGCGTACGTAATTTCGGCGCCATCGTAATCACCGGGTAGGTCAATCCCGCGCACCCCAATGGCACTCGAACCGGGCAAGGCCACGGAGGCGAGGGCGGCGAGTTGTAATGGAGAACGGGCCATTTAGTTAACCTGCTAACCGGGCTTTGACTACGGCGGCGGTGGGGTTGGTTAGCGCCGTCCCATCGGGGAATACTACCGTTGGCACCGTGCGGTTGCCGCCATTTACTCGCTCTACAAATTGGGCTGCTGCCTCATCGGTTTCAATGTCAATTACGTTGATGGGAATATGCAACGAATCAAGCTGGCGCTTTAAGTTTTTGCAGTAGCCGCACCACATGGTGGAATACATCGTGACGCTACCGGGCGCGGGGAGTTGTGGCATAGCACTATCTTGCCTCAAACTATCCCGATTTACCGGCCAAAGGCGAGTTGGCGATGCCAGTCGGCGCGATTATAGATTCTTCGCGCATTTATTCAGCTGCGGAGCCACAGGCGTGCCTGTTTGGCGCCGAGCGCACTGCATATTATTCTTGCAACAACTGTTCGATTGGTACATAAGGGCGCGGTGGGTAATTTTGTCCCAACGCAGATTGAGAATAAGAAGATGATGGATGCCTACGGCGGGCTAAGCCCGGATGCGATTTTAGATCGCCTCGACCCGGAACAGCGGGAAGTAGCTACCTCGTTGCGTGGCCCGGTGGTGGTGCTGGCTGGGGCGGGCACGGGTAAAACCCGCGCCATCACCCATCGGATTGCCTACGGAGTGCGCGCCGGTATTTACCGTTCTTCATCAATATTAGCCGTGACCTTTACCGCGCGGGCTGCCGGGGAAATGCGCAGCCGGTTGCGCGAGTTAGGCGCGCCTGGAGTGCAGGCCAAAACGTTCCACTCGGCGGCGTTAAGCCAACTCAAATATTTTTGGCCGGTAGCCGTGGGTGGCCCCATGCCCGAAATAATTGAAGCCAAGGGTCGCTACATTGGAGAAGCCGCGCGCAACGTTGGGGTAAAAATAGATTCGGTCAGTATTAGGGATTTAGCTCAAGAAATTGAATGGGCAAAAGTTAGCTTAATTGACCCAGATAACTACGTTATGGAAGCGGCTAAGCAGGGCCGCGCACCAGTTTCAGGGTTTTCGCCAGAACAAATTGCCGCAGTGGCATTAGGTTATGAAAACCTTAAAGAACGCCGTAGCTTAATTGATTTTGAAGATATGTTAGCAATCTTAGGTGGCATTCTTGAAGAAAATTCAACGGTAGCGCAACAAGTTAGGGCGCAATACCAGCACTTTATTGTGGATGAATACCAAGATGTTTCACCCTTGCAACAATACGTACTAGACCAATGGTTAGGTGGGCGGGAAAGCTTATGTGTAGTAGGGGATCCGTCGCAAACCATTTATTCCTTTACCGGCGCTACCCCAAAATTTCTATTAGGGTTTAGGCGTAAATATCAAAATGCTAAAGAAATCAGGCTAATTAGGGATTATCGTTCTACGCCCCAGGTGGTGCGCCTAGCCAACACCATTCTCAAAGAGGGCAAAGTTGAAGGCGCACTTGAATTAGTGGCTCAACGCAAACCCGGCCCGCAACCTGAATTCAAGGTCTACCAGGATGATGATTCCGAGGCGCGCGCCATCGCGGCCCAAGCTAAAACGTTGATTGCTGATGGTACCCCAGCCTCAGAAATCGCAATTCTTTACCGTACTAAAGCCCAATCCCAAGCCTTTGAAGCTGCCTTATCAGGGGCCGGGGTTGGTTTTCAACTAAAAGGCAGTGAACGCTTTTTTAACCGCCCAGAAGTGCGCCAAGCTTTGCAGTTATTGGCGGCCTCGGTAAACCATTCGGCTGAAGGTTACGACATGGCCCAATTGGTGCGAACTTTATTATCCGAGATCGGTTGGGCGCCCCAGCCGCCAGCCCCGAGTGGGGCTATGCGGGAGCGCTGGGATTCAATGTGCGCATTAGTTAGTTTGAGTGATCAATTAGCTAGCAAAACTAGTATAAGTTTCGCAGCCAATATGAGAGATCTAGTTGCGGATTTACAAGAGCGGGCCGCGCATCAAAATGCTCCCACTATTGATGGGGTTACTTTGGCAACTCTGCACTCAGCTAAGGGCCTTGAGTGGGACGCCGTATTCTTAGCTGGCATGTCTGAGGGGTTATTGCCAATTTCGCTGGCGGATTCTCCAGAATTGGTAGCTGAAGAGCGCCGCTTATTATATGTGGGCGTAACGCGCGCGCGGCAACATCTGGAAGTTAGCTACGCCAAAGCCAAGACTGGGGGCCGAGCTAACCGGAAACCATCTAGATTCTTGGCGCACTATTGGGAGCCGCCAGCACTTGCTACCAAGCCCGCCAACGCCACCGCTAGCAACCGCATTGCATCTAGTTCCGCTAGCACCACGAGGCAAACCGGTAACGCTACCACTAGATCCGAAAAAACTAATCCCACGCCGCTGTCATCAGCAGACTTAGAGGTTTTTGAAGTTCTGCGGAAGTGGCGGGCGCAGGCCGCCAAAGAAATGGAAAAGCCAACGTTCACCATCCTGCCTGATGCTGCATTAGTTGCCCTAGCGCAAACTCGCCCGGCTGATGAAACTGCCCTGATACAAATACCTGGGATTGGGCCGGTCAAACTTGAAAGATTTGGGTCCCAGTTGCTAAAAATCTTGGCTGAGTGTTAGGGGGTTCGCGTCAATACAACCACAAAGCGGATTAGGGAACACCGTCACTACCGCGGGCGTTAGCTCCGGTAGCGCAAAGGTCGCCAGGGCGTTTATCAGGCTAGGGGTGCCACCGTCTATAAAAGTCAAGGCTTGGGCGGCAATGTATGATGCTGAAGCAGCCGCTAACACTGTTTCGATTGGGCGCGGCGGCAGGGCGCAAATCTTGGCCAATAAGGTGGCCCATTGATCATCAGCGGCGGCTCTAACTAGTTGCAAACAGTGGGGGCAGGCAGTGCGGCTGGGCAGCACAAAGGGCCCAACTTCCACTTCGGCCTCGCCCACGGCTACCGCCAAATAAGGTAATGCCCGCTGGTGCAGGGAACCAAAATATGCGGCGCCCTGCGTGCCGGTTTCGATGCTGATGGTCAGGTCTGGCTCGCCGGTAGATTCCAAGTCTGGTTCCAGGCCAATATCGGTGAAACGGTTCTGTAATGCCACGGTCCGGGGCCTGCCCACTTCTTCGGACAGGTAAGGCCCCACATCGTCGCGCCCAACAATGGCTCGGTCGGTAAACTGCAAATTACCCACCCCGGCACTGGCTAACTGCAACGCAACCTGCGCGCCTAACCGGCCAATGTCGGTGATGGCTACGCAGCTTAAAGCCCGCCGGTCCAGCGTGGTTTGCCCTTGACCATCGGGGCGCAAGGCGCTCAATGCTGGTAAATCGGTGATGCCGCCAGCCGCCAGGCGCTGGGTGCGGCCCAACAAAACCTGCGCCGAGGGGGCGTTGGAATATGAATCTACCAGTAACCCGGCTCGGTTTAAGGTGGCACAAATTTGAATTGCACGGGATTCGCCCACGCTATAGCTTGCTGCTGACCTGCGCAATTGGTTGCCTTTACGGGCGGCAGCTTGCAGCCAGCGGATTTCTTTATTAGACAGCGAACCCATGCGCATTGCCCAGCGCCGGTCCAAGCCAATTTGTACGGCATCGGGCCCGCAAACCAATACGGGGGTAGCCAGGCGCAAGCGGAAGTCTCTAGTGTGGTTGTTTCCCATAGGCCGCAGTGTGACACGGGACCTGGGCTGGGTGCAGAGAGTTACGCACAGCTATCCACAGGGTAAGGTTGGCAGGATGACGATGCTCGACCAGCCGATTGAAGTGCGCCGTAGCAACCGCCGTAAGCGTTCTATCAGCGCATTTGAGCAAGGCGGCAAGCTGATCATCGTAGTTCCGGGGCATTTCACCAAGGCCCAAGAGGCCGAGTGGGTGGGTAAAATGTCCGCCCGGATGCAACAGCGACAGGCTAAACGGCGGCCATCAGATGCAGCATTATTGGCCCGCGCCTTTGAGCTTTCCCAAATTTATTACGATGGTGCCGCGCGCCCCGAGTCTGTAGCGTGGTCCAGCAATCAAAACCGGCGTTGGGGCTCTTGCACTTTGCAAACTCGCGCTATTCGCATATCAGACCGCCTCCAAGGCATGCCCGAATACGTGCTTGATTACGTGTTACTTCACGAGCTTGCCCACTTGCTGCACGCCGATCACGGCCCCGGTTTTTGGGCTTTACTCGCAGGCTACCCCCATCTGGAAAAGGCGAAAGGTTTCTTGGAAGGCGTAGAACACCAATCCCGACAGTCCGCTGCGGACTAGGCGCTCCTCTCGGACGTGTTCTAGTCGCTCGGAAGCGTCGTCGATACTCGCTACGCTGCGCTCTCCTCCGCGCATACGATTGAGGTGAGCGCATGGGGGCTTGCTCACGATACCGAACCGATTGAGTATGTTCTTACTCGCTTGGTAGAAGCACCCACCTTAGTCGCTAAGTTATTGTCCAAGGATTTCGGCTAGGGCGGCATCTAGGTCTTGGGAGGCTTCGGCCTGGGAAATGCGCCGGGCGAGGTAACCGGCTGGGTCATCTAAGTCGCCTGCGGTGGGTAGCAAATCGGGGTGGCTAAATATCGCATCCCGGCCCTCAACGCCGCCAGCGGTGTAAACATGCGAGATCAACTTGGCCGCATCACGCGAACGCCGCGGCCGCAATTCCAAACCTACCAGCGAAGCAAAGGCTTGTTCCGCCGGGCCACCAGCCCCGCGCCGCCGCCGCATCATTTCCCGCAAAGCCATGGTGTTTGGCAGGTGCGCGATGGTGGCTGCGGTGGTGACCTCTTCTACCCAGCCCTCGATTAAGGCCAAAGCGGTTTCCAAGCGCAACAAAGTAGCTTGCTGCTCAGGGGAGGCAGGCGGGCTAAACACCCCACCACCCATCGCGGCCCCGAGTTGGTCAGATGAGCCCACGTCAACGCCGTGCATTTGGTCTTCCAACTGCCGCAAATCAATTTCAGTTTGCGAGGCGTACTGCTCAATCAAGCCCTCCAAATGCGCGCGCACCCATGGCGCGGCGGCAAACAACCGGGCCGTGGCCGCCTCGCGCACGGCCAAGTAAGTAGTGAGCTCATCGGCGGGCACGCCTAAATCTTTGGCATATTCCACGATGTTGCTCGGCAGCAGCGCCCGGTTCACCTCAACTACCAGCGGGAACCCTAAGTCAGTGGTGCCAAAAACCTCGCGCGATAAAGTGCCCGCAGCTTGACCGATTTGCATACCATAAGCGGTAGCACCTAGGCGTTTCAACATGTCAGAAGGTTTCAAACCGCCGAGGCCCAAACGGTTCAACGCATCGCCACCTAAGCCGCCAAAGCCGGGTTGTTCCACTAAATCACCCAGGTCAATGCCGCTGAACTCCGGGAATTCCAAGGCTGGCGCAGCCGCTGCTTCATCGTCCATCGCCTCAGCGCCCATCACCTTGACTAGCGCTTCAGACATAGCTACGGCCACTGGCGCCACCAGTTTATTCCAGGTGGGCAGCGTGGCTTCCACCCATTCCGCCCGGCTCCAGGCTTTCGGATCGCCCGATGCTGGAGCAAAATCGGTTGCCACATCCAGCCAAAGTTCGGCGTTGCGGAAAGCTTTGCGCACCTCTTCGGCCTGCAAACCGTTGATAGTTGGGTCGCCTCCGGTTACTGCGGATTGCCGTGCCACATCGTGCGCGATAACGGTATTGACGGGGCTGTCACCGCTGGCCTGCATGATGCGGCGCACCTGCTCCATTGCGGCTTGCACCTCAGCGGCGCCGGGTAGCTTGCCACCATGCCCCAGCATTTCGCGCGGGTCCATGCCGCGCTCGCGCATGTTAGCCAGCACCTCATCGGCCGAATCCGGGCCAACTATTTGCGCCAGTAGCTCGCGGATGTCATCATCGCCGTTGTTCTCAACCGTCACACGGCCAGATTACCTTGAATCGCGGACAAACCACTAGGTTTTACCCGCCCGATGCCGCACAATTTAGGGGTGAGTCAGCAAGATGCGCCTATCTCGGCGGTGGTTTCCGAGCCCGTCGACCCGTACGCGCGCCCTGCCGCCATCGTGCCTGCCGCCATTGTGCCTGTTGCCACTGTGCCCACAACCGCCGCGCCCTCCGACCTGGTGCCCGCAGAAAAGTGGAAGCGCCCTACCCGGTCCAAGTTGATGGCCGTGACCGCGCCGCTTACTGCCATTTTGGGGGCGATCGCCGTGCTGCTGCCCACAGGTTACGCCGTGCGCGCGCCGGGACCCACCGCTGATACTTTGGGTACTGTGGCAGGTGGCGCGCTGCCGCTGGTCAACATCGTGGGCGCCCCCACTTATCCGACCACGGGGGAGTTGCGGCTAACCACCGTATCGGTTTCCGGCGGCCCCATCGGGCCAGTGATGCCGATGGACGTAATTTACTCGTGGCTGTCGCCGCGCCGCTCGGCCATGCCGGTGGAGTCCGTTTTCCCCACCGGAATCACCCGTGAGCAGCAACAACAACAATCTGCGGCGCAAATGATCACCTCACAGCAGGCAGCTACAGCGGCCGCGTTATCCGAGTTGGGTTATGAAATTCCGGTCACGATGTCAGTGGCAGATTTCCCGGATAATTCTTTAGCAGTGGGTGTGTTGCAGGTTGATGATGTATTGCTGGAGCTGAATGGAATTCCGCAAGATTCATTTGCCGGTTTGTTGGGTACGCTAAATGAAATTGAACCCGGTTCAATTGTGGAATTAACTTTGTTGCGCGATGGCGAAACAGTTACCGTGCCATTAGAAACTGGTACCGCTACTAATAATGATGGCACTACCCGCGCTGCTTTAGGTGTGTTTATGCGCTCGGAATTTGATTTCCCAATTGACGTGGAAATTCAAATTGATAACATCGGTGGCCCTTCGGCTGGCTCCATGTTTGCCTTAGCCATTATGGACCGGCTCACGGAACTTGATGAATTACAAGGCGTGCCAATCGCGGGTACCGGCGCCATAAACGTGGATGGTCAAATTTTACCCATTGGCGGTATTCGCCAAAAAATGCACGGGGCCCTGCGTGATGGGGCGCGCTGGTTCTTGGCACCAGCAACTAACTGCGATGAGGTGGTCGGTGCCATCCCGCGTGGGCTCAACGTGGTGGCCGTTTCCACCCTGCACGAAGCCCGCGAAGCCGTAATCGCGATCGGCAACGGCGAAGGCGCCGCTTTACCTACGTGTAACCAATAAAGGGTCACCTTGGGCGACCTGTTGCGTTATCACCGCTGTTCTGGGGCCTTCCCTGAGGTAGGTAATAGCCGTCATTCTGCGCAAGGAATGTAATGACGCAGACGCAGAATCTCGAAATCCAACCCGCTGAGTCGCGGCCTCGGATTAGAGGCGAGATTTGGATTTTGCTGGCCCTTAGTTTGGGGCGCAGCGGGGTTTATAGCGTTGTTAATTTGATTGCGATGCTGACGGATAATGTGGCTTTGGCGGATCAGGTTACGGCACTAAATCCATCGCGTTCGCCGCGCCCGTATTTGGATTTAACATATCAATTACTCGGTATCTTTTTTGCTTTAGCGCCGGTATTGCTGGCGCTTTATCTGCTTACGATGCGGCCTAATGCGCGCCCCTTGTCCGAAACCTTAGGGCTCGATTGGGCGTGTCGGTCGTCGGTTGAGGATTTGCAAAGCAGCGTCTCGAAACCACGGTTGAGGTATCGGCGTATTTTCCGCGACTTCAAATGGGGCATACTGCTGGCGCTCGCGGTCGGGGTTCCGGGCTTGGCCTTTTACGCCATCGGGCGGGCGCTGGGCATAACGGTGCAAGTGCAGGCCAGTGCGTTGGAACCGCATTGGTGGGTTATCCCGGTGCTGATTTTGTCGGCCTTCCAAAACGGGGCGCTGGAAGAATTCATTGTGGTGGGTTACCTCTTTGAGCGCACTAGGGTTTTGGGGTGGTCTTCTGGTGGCAAGTTGGATTGGCGGTTCTTGCTAGCCAGCGCCACCTTGCGCGGCAGTTATCACCTCTATCAGGGCATTGGGCCATTTATCGGCAATTTTGCCATGGGCCTGCTGTTTGCTTGGTGGTTCCAAAGCCGATTTGGCCGGCATCGGGTGTGGCCGTTGGTTATTGCTCACACGCTGCTCGACATCGTCGCCTTTGTTGGTTACGCCCTGGCGCCCGCCGGTTTGCTACGCCTGCTGGGATTCCCCGCATGATCATGGCGCGCATTGGCGCATATCAATCACGATGATGCCGCAGGTATTTGCTAAATGGGTTAGTTTACCTGCAGAAATAAAAACGTCTGTGCTCGGATTTAGGCTACGGTTATGACCACGACCACGCCCTTGCAAACAGGCCCGCGCACCTACGTAGTGCGCACGCTCGGCTGCCAGATGAACGCGCACGATTCGGAGCGCATGGCTGGCATGTTGGAAAACATGGGCCTAGTTAAGGCGCCCGATGGCGTAGAGCTGACCGATGGTGCTGATGTGGTGGTCATCAATACCTGCGCCGTGAGGGAAAATGCCGCTACCCGCCTTTATGGCAATTTGGGCCAATTAGCTAATGTGAAACGCAACCGGCCTGGTATGCAAATTGCGGTCGGCGGTTGTTTAGCCCAAAAAGATCGCGGTGAAATTGCCCATAAAGCGCCCTGGGTAGATGTTGTGTTTGGTACCCATAATTTAAATGCTTTACCCGTTTTATTGGAGCGTGCTAAACACAATAAAGAAGCCCAAGTTGAAATTGAAGAATCGTTATCAGTATTCCCTTCAACGTTACCCAGCGCGCGGGAATCGGTTTATGCGAGTTGGGTTTCTATATCGGTAGGGTGCAATAATACTTGTACGTTCTGCATCGTCCCTTCTTTGCGCGGTAAAGAACGTGACCGGCGCCCTGGCGAGATTTTGGCCGAAGTGCAAAACTTAGTTGATGAGGGTGCTTGCGAAGTTACGTTGCTGGGCCAAAATGTTAATACTTACGGGGTGGAATTTGGTGATCGGGGTGCTTTTGCAAAATTGTTACGCGCTTGTGGTGAAATCCCCGGATTAGAACGGGTGCGGTTTACCTCGCCCCACCCGGCAGCCTTTACTGATGATGTGATTGCCGCGATGGCCGAAACCGCTAACGTGATGCCAAGTTTGCATATGCCTTTGCAATCGGGGTCGGATAAAGTGCTAAAAGATATGCGGCGTTCATATCGTTCAGAAAAATTTTTGGGCATTCTTGATAAAGTCCGGACACAAATTCCCGATGCCGCAATTACCACTGACATAATTGTGGGGTTCCCTGGCGAAACGGAAGAAGATTTCCAAAAGACTTTAGATGTGGTAGAAAAGTCGCGCTTTGCGGCTGCTTACACTTTCCAATACTCAATCCGCCCCGGCACGCCCGCTGCCGAGTTACCTGACCAAATTCCGCCGGAAATTGTTACTGAACGTTTTAATCGTTTAGTTAAGCTGCAAGAGCGGATTTCGGGCGAGGAGGCGCAAAAGCAAGTAGGCCGCATCGTCGAAGTGCTGGTAGCTGAGGGGGAAGGCGTAAAGGACAATGCCACCAAACGCCTCAGTGGGCGCGCTGCGGATAACCGATTGGTGCATTTCTCGGTTCCCATAACGCCCGATGGTGAACCTATCGGACAAGCCATTCCGCGACCCGGTGATATGGTAACCGTGCAGGTCACCGCCGCTGCCCCACACCATCTCATTGCGGATTCGGCCTTGCAACCGGGGGGCAAATACGAAGTGCGACGCACGCGCTCGGGTGATGCTTGGGCTAATCAAGCCAAAGCTCCAGTCCGAATGCCACAGGTCAGAAGGCCCGTGGTTGCCGCGCAGGCTGGTAGTTCGTCATCGCCGACACAGAAGGCGCAGATAGGTTCGGAACCAAGTGACTTGGCAGAGGCCGCCTAATGATCCAGCGCCTGATGGACCGCGAGTGGTGGGTCAAAGCACCCCGCTACGCCCTAATCACCGTTGTGGTGCTGTGCCTAATCCTGGGCACCTGGGGCATGGTGATCTACTCGCGGACCGAGGGTTTCCGGGAAAACTGGAACACCGGCTTCATTGACATGGTGTACTACATTCTGCAGCTGTTTTTGGGCCAATCTGGCCCAACGGGTGGTGAGGCGGGCATGCCGCCAATCCCGTGGCAGCTCAATTTGGCGCGCTTGCTGGCCCCGGCATCGGCAGTTATTGGTGCAGTGATGGCGATCTTGGCCCTGTTTGATGACCAGGTGAAACTCGCAGTCAGCCGGTCAAAACGTGGCCACGTGGTGCTGGTGGGTGATACTCCCACCGCTGCCGTGATTGAAGATGCCTTAAGGCAAGAAAATGCCACGGTGGTGCGAGCGGATTCAGGCAGCATCGACGATTTGACCAATGCGGGTGCGCGTGGGGCCGCGGCGGTGTACATCTGCAACGATGACACGGGTGACCCGGGCGCCAATCTGCGCGTGGCCGCCACCGTGCAATCGCTAATGCCCACCACACGCAAACGCATGGTGGCCGTGGCCCTCAATGACCCAGACCTGGCGCCAGCCATGTTGGCCCGCCACCTGACCAACCCCGATACCGCTGTTGACCTGTTCAGCCTCACCAACACCGCCGCCACCAGCCTGGCCGGGTATGTGATGCGCCTGCCGGATCTGCATCGGATTTGGCTGCTGGGCGCGGGCAGTTTGCGCGATGAAATGGTGTTTGAGTTGGCTGCCGAGTGGGCCATCCGGCACAATGCCCATGACTCGTTAGAGGTGGTGGTTAGTGGGCACGATGCTGCCGCCGCCATCGAACGGGCCCAGGCGCGCTTGCCCGTGCAGCTACGGGAGCAAGTTCAGTTCAAAGATATTGCTGACTTGAGCGACGCGCCCAAGCCCGATGCCGTGGTGATTTGCGGCCGTGATGATACCGAGGCATTGTCCTTGGCGCTGAGCAACCCCGAAGCTTGGGGCGGCGGACCCGGCTCGTTAATTGTACATGTCACCCACGGTGACCAGGCCACAGCACTGTTTGGGCGGCAAGGCATCGGCGTGCTAGATGACATTGACGGCGTGCTGGACGTGGTTACCACTGCCTCGTTGATTGAACGCGCCGACCGGGGCATTTTGGTACACGAGCCGGTGATGGACCGCATCGCCCACTGCGCGCGGCGTACTTACACCCGCCGCAGCCACGCCGCTGATGGTGATGGCGACCTCTGCCTGCTGCCCTGGGCGCAACTGGGGGAGTCTGTGCAAGAGGAGCATAAAGAACAAGTTGCGGACTTAATGCCGCTAATTTCTTACCTAAATGCCTCGCAATGGCGGGTGGTACCATTTGGGGCGTCGGTCGGTTTAGAAATGCCTGATGATGCCGCACAAAAGTTAGCGGAGAATTACGTTAAATACCACCCCAACGCAGCCAAAAACAAAACCAACGACAATCCGGTGGAATATCATAAACAACAGATTCACCAATTACCCGAGACTTTAAGCCAATTAGGCTTAGGTTTGGCTGAAGTTAGCAGTACCGGGGCGGTATTCCCCGCAAGTGCTTATGCTAAGCGAAAACATGCCGCATTAAACGCCTTACCGGATGCGCCTGCTAAGCCTGTAATCAGTCAAGTGCCAACGGCCATTGGCATTGTGGAACTCTGAAGCAAATTGGCCTGCCGAAAAGCAAACAGGACTGTAAAAAACAAATGGGATTGTAATTTGTGATGGAAAAGCAGGCGGAAGTGACTGAGGTTAACCACAGTGTGGAATTGCATGCTAAGCGGCTAGTTTTGCGCAAATTCCGGGCTAGCGATGCCGATGCCATGTTCCGCAACTGGGCATCCGATGATGAAGTTACGCAGCATTTGACCTGGCGGAGCCACAATAACATTGGGGAAACTCAAGCTGTAATTGAAAAGTGGTTAGGCGGGTATACTTTTCCGCGTTTCTATTTATGGGCCTTGGATTTAGACGGCGTAATTATTGGCTCCATCGGTTGCGCGCAACCTGATATGGTGTTGAATTCCATTAAGTTGGGTTATGCGCTCAGCCGGGATTATTGGGGCAATGGCTATATGACTGAGGCCCTGCAAACCGTTATCCCGCATTTGTTTTCTTTGGGTTACAACCGCATTGAAGCTAACCACTATATTGAAAACCCAGCTAGTGGGCGCGTAATGGAAAAAGCGGGTATGCAATTAGAAGGCATTATCCGCGACGGCGGCAAGGATGGGTTTGGTAAATATCGGGACGTTAAACAATATGCTATTTTGCAACGCGACTTCACAATATCTTGATCGTGACCTTAGTGAGTGAATAGTTAGGGGTAATGGTACGGATCACTTTTGTTGGTGCGGCAACGCTGCATCGTACGATAAAGTTAGCGGACTAAACTAATGGCTGTGTTTAAGTATTTTGATCAAATCCCGACCCCGATTGCGCACCGAGGCTTTACCTATTTAGTGCCTGATGGCGTAGGCGGATTGCGCAGCAATGGTTTAGAAAACTCCATGGCAGCATTTCAATCCGCAATAGATTTGGGTTACGGATATGTGGAAACTGACATTCACGGTTCACACGATGGCGTGGCCGTGATCAGCCATGACCACACCTTGGATAGAACCACGGACCATAAAGGTGAAATAAACCAACTAGATTGGGCAGAAATTAGCCAAGCCAAAATCTGCCCCTTCATCGGGCCAGACCAAGCCGCCCAAGTGCCCACCACAAAGGGAAAACTCACCCGCGCCGCCACTGGTACCGAACTCATCCCGCGCTTAGATGATCTGCTGGCGGCCTGGCCAGACCTGCGCGTGAACATTCACCTCAAGTCCGATGATGCGGCCGCGCCCACAGCTGCCGTTATCGAAAAATTTAAAGCCCATGACCGGGTGGGCCTCACCAGCTTTAGCACCCCAAGGCGTAAACACTGTGAAAGCCTGCTCAGCAAACCTGTTGCGGCCGGGGCGGGCGCTGCCGAAATGTTGGAGATCGCCGCAGGCGCGCATTTGCACACCCCGGAGCTTATTAAGCTGGCGCTGCGCACGGTTGATTGCGTGCAAATTTACGTAGGCGATGAGGCAGCGGCGATGCATTCGGCCATCGTGGATAGCGAAATGGTGCGCGTGATGCACCAAATCGGCAAGTTTGTGCATGTGTGGACCCCGAACGATGCTGCCGAAATGAATCGTTTACTTGACTTGGGCGTGGATGGCATCATTACCGACCGCGCCGACATTCTGAAGCAACTGCTAATCGGTCGCAACCAATGGGTTCTTTAGGCCCGTTTGCACTCATCTGCGGCGTTATCACACCCGTTCGGGGCCCTCTTGGCCTCCTCACTCATGTTCTGCCTGGCATCTGAACGCAACCGCGCGCTAAAGAACGGCGAGCACCCTCCGTCATTCAGCACTTTACTTGTTCGCGGTTCTCACTAAGGCAACTTGGAAATTACGCGCCTCCCTAGAAAAGTTTTGAATAGTGCTGTTAGCGCACCGGCACCTCCCGTCATTCTGCGGCAAGGGAGCAGAGCGACCGCAGAGCGCAGAATCTCTGAAACTCGTCAATTTCAATCCGAATTGACTGGTAAATTGCTGCTGTGGATTTAAGCGGGGTAGTAGCGCAGCTCAAGCAGGATGCCGGGGTGGCAGCCGCGCTGGAGGCAGCGCCCGCCAAAGGAGCAGTAGATGTGGTGGCGCCCTTGGGCGTGCGCGCACCCTTAGTGGTGGAACTCGCAACGCAGCGCCCCATCATCGTAGTTACCTCAACTGGCCGCCGCGCTGATGAACTCGCCGCCGCCGTCCGCGCATTTTTGCGAGGCGACGATGCCGACAAAGTGGCAGTTTTCCCCGCTTGGGAAACTTTGCCGCACGAAAAGCTTTCACCACGGGCTGATACCGTGGCCCAGCGTTTGGCAGTTCTGCGTCGCCTAAATCACCCCGAAAAAGATGGCCCAGCAGGTCCGATCCAAATTCTGATTTTACCAACTCGGGCGTTATTGCAACCAATTATCAAAGGCTTAGGCGAATTCCAGCCTATTGAATTACAGGCGGGGGACACCGCAGATTTAACCGAAATTGCCACCAGGTTAGCCGAGGCAGCTTACACCCGCGTTGACATGGTAGAACGCCGTGGTGAATTTGCGGTGCGCGGCGGCATTTTGGACGTTTTCCCCCCCACTGAGCCACACCCTATTCGCGTTGATTTTTGGGGTGACGAAGTAAGTGAAATAAGGTATTTCTCGGTGGCGGATCAGCGTTCGCTGGAAATTGCCCAATTTGGGTTATGGGCACCACCTTGCCGCGAATTATTATTAACTAATGAAGTTAAAGAAAAAGCAAAAGCCTTAATCCCCAAATATCCGGGCTTAACTGATTTATTGGATAAATTAGCCAATGGTATTCCGGTGGAAGGCATGGAGAGTTTATCGCCCATTTTGGTAAATGGGATGGAGCCATTTCTCAACTTGGTACCGGACAATGCGTTGTTGGTGCTGGATGAACCCGAGAAAATCCGACGTCGCGCCCATGATTTAGTGGCCACTACGGATGAGTTTTTGGCCGCGGCTTGGGGCGGCGCCACAAGCGGCGGCGCGGTTCCGCTGGACCTGTCTACTGCATCGTTCGCCACCTTGGAAGAAGCCCAGGCCATCGCGGATAAACGTGGTTTAGGTTGGTGGACGCTCAGCGCCTTCGGTCTCGGTGACGATGATGAAGCACCATTACCGGGCGATGCCGACACCGCCATCATCGTCGGCGCCAGCGATGTCCAAAGTTACCGGGGTGATGTGGAACGCGCCCTGCAAGATTTGCGCGCCATGCAGCGCGACCAGTGGCGTTTGCTGCTCACCACTGAAGGCCCAGGCTCGGCAAAGCGTATGGTGGAGCAACTCGGTGCGGTTGATTGCGCGGCCCGCCAAGTAACCGATATCCCCGCAATGCCGTCGGTCGAGGAAGCGCAAAGTGCTGTCGCCAAACCACGGGAGACGCCGGGTACGAACGCATGGGAATCTGGCGTAGTGCTAGTAGTCCCCGCCCCAGCAGGCAAAGGCTTTGTACTACCGGAACACAAAATAGCCGTATTCGCTGAATCCGATATTACCGGCCGCGCGGGCAGCAATACCCGCGATATGCGAAAACTGCCATCGAGGCGCCGCAATGTAGTTGACCCTTTGCAATTAAAAGCGGGGGATTATGTGGTGCATGAGCAACATGGGGTAGGCCAATTCCAAGAAATGGTACAGCGCACGATGGGGGCGGGCCCAAACGCGCATACCAAAGAGTTTTTGCTAATCGAATATGCGCCCAGTAAAAGGGGCCACCCGGGTGACCGCTTATTTGTGCCAATGGACCAATTGGATCAAGTTACTAAATACGTAGGTGGCGAAGCTCCGACTTTATCCAAAATGGGCGGCGCTGATTGGAAAAACACTAAATCTAAAGCCCGTTCCCATGTAAGGCAAATCGCCAGTGAATTAATCAAACTATATTCGGCACGAGCGGCCACCAAGGGCCACGCATATGCTCCGGATAGCCCTTGGCAGCGGGAACTAGAAGATGCATTTGCTTATGTAGAAACTCCTGATCAGCTGGCCACCATTGAAGAGGTTAAGGCCGACATGGAAAAACAAATGCCTATGGACCGGCTGATCTGCGGCGATGTGGGTTATGGCAAAACCGAAATAGCTATCCGAGCGGCATTTAAAGCGGTGCAAGATGGTAAACAAGTCGCAGTGCTAGTTCCTACCACGCTGCTGGTACAACAACACTTTGAAACCTTTAGTGAACGTTATGCGGGGTTCCCCATCAAAGTTGCGTCCCTTTCCAGGTTCCAAACCGATAAGCAAGCAAATGAAGTATTAAAAGGCTTAAAAGATGGCACCATTGATGTAGTAATTGGTACCCATCGCCTTATCACTGGCCAAGTTCACTTCAAAGATTTGGGCCTGGTAATTATTGATGAAGAACAACGTTTCGGCGTCGAACATAAAGAAACCCTAAAGCAACTCCGTACCAATGTTGATGTGTTGGCTATGTCAGCTACGCCAATTCCCAGAACGCTGGAAATGGCAATTACGGGTATTAGGGAAATGTCAACTTTGCAAACTCCGCCAGAAGAGCGCCATCCAGTATTAACTTATGTGGGCGCCTGGGATGAAAAACAAATTGTGGCCGCTATTCGCCGCGAATTATTACGCGAAGGCCAAGTATTTTATGTGCACAACCGGGTTGAATCCATCGACCGTACGGCAGCGCGGCTAAGGGAATTAGTACCAGAAGCTCGTATTGCGGTAGCGCACGGCAAGATGGGGGAGCACCAACTTGACCAGGTGATTCGCGCTTTTTGGGAACGCGAGATTGACGTGCTGGTGTGTACCACCATCATCGAAACGGGCCTGGATATTTCCAATGCCAATACCCTGATTTTGGAGCATGCCGATAAATTCGGTTTGTCACAGCTACACCAGTTACGCGGCCGCGTGGGCCGGGGCCGTGAGCGTGCTTACGCGTACTTCTTCTACCCGCCCGAAAAGCCGCTAACCGAAACCGCCCATGACCGCCTTGCCACGATGGCGGCGCATACGGACTTAGGTGCCGGTATGCAAATCGCCATGAAAGACTTGGAAATCAGGGGTGCGGGCAACTTGCTGGGCGGCGAGCAATCCGGCCACATCGCGGGCGTCGGCTTTGACCTGTACGTGCGCATGGTGGGCGAGGCGGTCGCGGCCTTCAAGGGCGAGCGTGATGAGGAGGTGCCCGATGTCACCGTTGAGCTGCCCGTTGATGCCCACCTGCCCGAATCATATATCGCCACCGAGCGTTTGCGTCTGGAAGCGTATAAAAAGATCGCAGCCGCCGCCGATGATGCTGCGCTGGGTGAAGTGCGCAGCGAACTAGCCGACCGTTATGGCCCACTGCCCGATGTGGCAGAGGCTTTGTTTAGAGTGGCGGCGTTCCGCAACCACGCCCGAGCCGCTGGCATCACGGATGTGACCGCCCAAGGTAAATTCATCCGCTTCGCCCCGGTCGAATTAGCTGAGTCAGCCCAAATGCGCCTCAAACGGCTTTATCCAGGTTCGATGCTGAAGCCCGCCGTGCGCGCCATTCTGGTACCATTCCCCACCAGCGCCCGCATCGGCGGCACTCCGCTGCGCGGCACTGCCATCCTAGATTGGGCGCAGTTGCTAATCGATTCGGTAGTCCGCAGCGACATTTCCGCCGCCGCCACTGTCACCGCTGGCACAGCGGCCAACGCCGTGGGTCGTTAAGCGGGCAAGTTCCAGTTCAGTTCACGCCCGGTATTGGGGCTGGGTACCTGGGGCGACTACCGTACTCACTTATGCGTTCGAGTGCGCCTCGGCAAAAAGTTTTGTACGCTGCACCCGAACTGCAACCCCGCCAGGGCACAGCCGCCTGTAATTACGTCGGCTCTGCCGGTGGCGGTTACGCGAGCGTAGTTCAATGGTAGAACTTCAGCTTCCCAAGCTGATAGCGCGGGTTCGATTCCCGTCGCTCGCTCTACACGGAGCGAACTCATTCCAGATAAAGCAAAAAGCCCGGTCTAGCCGGGCTTTTCGATGGGGAGCTAGTTCTTGTGCTCGGGGCAGTACTGTTGCCAGTAAGCCAAGCTGCACCAGCACGGAGTGGATTCAAACTCTACGTTGTTCATATCGAAACCAATCTGTTGAAGGTTGCGCCCCGAGGGGCGATTGCATACTTACAGAGTAGTTCTATCAGCTTTAGAAAACCATCAATCACGTTATGACCCTGGTCACTACCGAATTTAGGCGCGTTGGTTAAACAAAACCTAAAATTGTTACCAAAAAGCGATTTAGGTTTTGATAAAACAAATTTCAACTAATACGAATAATAAACCAACAATACGAAATGGCCTAAAGCTAATTTAGAAAAAAATTAAGCGCCCAAATTATTAGAAATAACTTGAGCGCTTAACACAGGTAAAGCAACTAATTAACGGTCAGCGGCGGCTTTCAAAGCGTCAACTTTATCAGTCCGTTCCCAAGTAAACTCCGGCAGTTCGCGGCCAAAGTGGCCATAAGCTGAAGTCTTGGCGTAAATAGGTCGCTTCAAATCCAAATCACGGATAATGGCGGCAGGGCGCAAGTCAAATACTTTTTCAACCGCGCGGTGAATATCGGCAACCGGAACCTTTTCGGTGCCAAAAGTTTCAATGAACAAACCCACAGGGCGAGCTTTACCAATGGCATATGCCACCTGAACTTCAACCCGGTCAGCCAGGCCAGCAGCCACAATGTTCTTGGCTAACCAACGCATCGCATAGGCGGCCGAGCGGTCCACTTTGGACGGGTCTTTACCCGAAAACGCGCCACCCCCGTGGCGAGCCATGCCACCATAAGTGTCCACAATGATTTTGCGGCCTGTCACGCCAGCATCGCCTTGTGGGCCGCCAATCACAAACTTGCCCGATGGGTTAACATGCAGTTTGTAATCGGCAACATCAACCGAACTAAACGAAGCTAAGCGAGCCAAAACCGGCGCCACCACCTCATCAGCCAGGGAGCGCGCCAGGTCAGCCTGGGTTACGCCTTCATCGTGCTGGGTAGAAATTACGATGGTGTCCAGCCGCACCGGGCGGTCGCCATCGTACTCAAAGGTCACCTGCGTTTTGCCATCGGGCCGTAGACCAGGCACGATGCCGTCATGGCGCACCTGCGCTAAGCGCTCAGCTAACCGGTGCGCTAGCCAAATCGGCAACGGCATCAATTCCGGAGTCTCGTTTGACGCATAGCCAAACATCAGGCCCTGGTCGCCCGCGCCTTGCTTGTCCAGGTCATCCACGCCCTCGCCGCCTTCGCGTGCCTCTAGCGCGTGATCCACACCCCCAGCAATATCTGGGGACTGTTGGCCGATGGAGACGGAAATACCGATGCTATCTCCATTGAACCCTAATTCTGATCTGGTATACCCGATGCCGTTCACGGCATTGCGGATAATAGTGGGGATGTCAGCGTAACCCTTTGTGGTGACTTCGCCAGCCACGTGCGCTTGCCCGGTGGTGACCAGGGTTTCTACCGCCACTCGGGCGTCTTCATCCTCTGTCAAAATCGCGTCCAAAATGGAGTCGGAAATTAAATCCGCAACTTTATCTGGGTGCCCTTCGGTAACGGATTCGGAAGTGAACAAACGTAATGAACTCATAATTGTCTCTTTTCTAAAACTATCTAGTAAATGAATTTCGTTACATATTGGGATGAGCTACCAGGCATAACCACAGCGACGTGTACGAAAAAGTACACGAGCGACGGGAGAAACGCAGTAGATCGCCCAAGATGAAGCGAAATTTATCGTCGCATTACTCGGCGGGCGAGATAGTTGCCTATGGCTTGGAATATTTGAACGCCCACCACCAAAATAGCAACCACAATGTAAACAATGGTCCAGTTAAATTGGCGGTAACCTTCAGTCAAAGCCACGGAACCTAAACCGCCCGCTCCCAACATATTGCCAATGGCGCTCATGTCGGTAACGGCAACCAACAAGAAGGTCAAAGCCAAAATCAGCGGCCCCAAAGCCTCAGGGATCAGAACCGTGCGTACAATCCGCCAAGGCGAGGCGCCCATGGCTCGCGCGGCTTCTACCACGCCCGGATCAACTGACAAAAGGTTTTGCTCCACCAAACGCGAGAAAGCAAAGGCAGCGGTAACGGCCATCGCAAAGGTAAAAGCTTGGATACCGATGATGCGCCCAAAAATCGCGCGGGTAACCGGCCCCAATGCCATAGCGAAGATGATAAACGGGGTAGGCCGCACAATATTGATAATTACGTTCAACAAGCCGAAAACAAATTTGTTTTCCAACAAGTTGCCGCGCCGGGTCAGGTATAACCCCAGCCCGATCAGCAAACCAAACAGCCCGCCCCACAGCACGGCCAAGCCCACCATGTACAGAGTTTCACCAGCGGAGGTCCACAAGATTGGCCCCATCCGGTTCCAGTCAATCGCGTTCATCGCAGCCGCCCTTCGCCATCGGTAATGAATATGGAGCCGTCGCCTACCACATCGACGTGCGCGGCACCATCACCGAACCCAGCATCATCGGAAAAGGCAGGCACGGCGTTCGGTTCAGCGGGGTACGCGTCGCCGTAGTCTTCACCCTCGGATTGGGCTAACAACTCCGCGACGGCAGCATCAACCATCACTGGTGGCCCAGTAATTTCAAAGGTCAGCGCGCCAACGGGGCGGGCACCCACCTCGGTAATGCCGCCGAACACTACTTCGGCATCCACGCTGTGCGAGCTGAAAATCCGCGCAAAAGCTTTGGTGGAGCCTTCACGCACATTCACCGTAACTAAGCGGCCTGGATGGCGTTCGCGCAAGCGCTCCAACACTTCAGCGTTAGGACGGTCAGCTAAAGCAGTACCGACAAAACGCTTGGTGATTTCGGCCTGCGGGTTGCCAAATACGGTGTAAACATCGCCAATCTCGGCCACCTGCCCATGGTCCATCACGGCCACGCGGTCGCACAAGAACCGCACCACGGACATGGAGTGGGTAATTACCACCACGGTGATGCCCAGGTCAGTATTGATCTGGTTCAGCAAACGCAATACATCCTGAGTGGTTTCCGGGTCAAGGGCCGATGTGGCCTCATCTGCCAGCAAAATCTTGGGGTTAGTGGCTAGCGCCCGGGCGATGCCGACGCGCTGGCGTTGCCCACCAGATAGCTGGTTGGGGTAAGCTCCCGCCATACTCGATAAACCGACGTAATCTAGCAATTCCGCCACTCGCTCTTTCCGTTTAGCGCGCGGCCAGCCAGCCACCTCTAAGGGATAAGCCACGTTTCCTGCCACGGTGCGGCTTTGCAATAGGTTAAACCCTTGGAATACCATGCCAATTTCTTGGCGCACTGGTTGTAATTTGCTTTCGGATAAGCCAGCAATATCTTTGCCGTCAATTACTACCGCGCCGGAAGTTGGTTTTTCCAGCCCGTTTATTAACCGAACCAAAGTGGATTTACCCGCCCCCGAATAACCAATTACCGCAAAAACTTCGCCTTCGTAAATGTCGAAAGTGACATCATCAACGGCGCGTGTTTCAGCCCGACGTTTAGTAGCGGGGAATATTTTAGAAACATGTTGGAATCGGATAATCGGCTTGCCAGTTTGGTGCGGAGACAGGGGCCGCACCATGCCGATGGCACCGGTAGCTGGGCGGTGTTCTTCCAGCGGCGTTTTCGGGATAACGGGCGCAGGCGTTGTGGCAGCGGCCTTACTACGCGGGCCCCATAACCCGAGGGCGCGCAGTGCCCAACCGGCAGCAGCTAGCACGGGCAAAATCAGCAGCCAAGGCAGCCAGCCTAAGCCATGGCCCGATGCCGCAGCAGCGGGTTGACCTGCTTGATCGCCCTCCAATGTAGGCGTTGCCGTCGGTGTTGGAGTGACAGCTTGCGCCTCGCCCGGGTACCTTAACTGGGATTCCAAATTAGCCAATAATTGTTGCAGCACGATGGCGGGCGTATCAACAATTACTGCCGCGTTAGCATTTGCCTCTTGCAACCCATCAATAACTGCTGGGGTATTGTGGAAAATGGAAACCAACCGAGCAAAGGTGGGGTTATCCACATCGGCGGCGCGGGCCACAAAAATGTTTATGTAAGGTTGCGAGGCTTCAGATTCCGGGTTATCGGCATAAACCGCATCGGAAAGTGATAAACCGATTTGGCCAATCATATCATTATTCACGATGGCGCCATCCAGGTCATGGATACTCGCTGCCGTTTGCGCCGCATCAACTGGAATCACTGAAACCCGGGAGTTGGCGGTATCAACATCGTAAGCCGTACTCTGCCGCGAGCCGCCATTATTCAAAACTAATAAACCAGCATCTTGCAATACCAATAAGGCGCGGGCCAAGTTAGTTGGGTCATTTGGGATAGCAATTTCAGCACCTTCGGGGAATTCAGCAACCGAATTCCAACGGTCCGAAAATAACGCCATCGGGTAAACGGCAGTTGCACCCACCGGTACTAAATCATAACCAGAAGCCACATTAAAGTTAGCTAAATAATCAAGGTGTTGGAATTGGTTTAACTCCAAATCGCCTTCAACTAAAGCTTGGTTTAATAAGGTATAATCGCCAAAGTTTTGGATATCAACATAAATACCCTCGACCATCGCCGCCTCAGCAAACGCAGTCCAGTACGGCTCCTCGCCATCGACCACGCCAATCCGGATCGGGGAGTCAGCGCTATCCCCAGTATTGGAAACTGGCGCGGCCCAAGCAGTGGGCGCAACCCAAAGCGCCATAAACGCCAAGGCCGCCATCGTGAGCAATGCAATCATTGCTCTGATCGGGGCGGTGACCGCTCTACTTGAAATTCTCATAAGTGTCCTCAGACTCGTAATCGTGTTTTACGACGTGGAACGGTACCGAGCTAACTGCTCGGCGTTACTAATCTATCAGATAGTGATGCCGGGAATGCGAAATGAATCACGCTCCCGGCATCGCAGATCTATTTAGCGGTTAGCGGCTAGGTTAGCTTCAATTTCAGACAGGATGCGTTGCAGGTCAGCGGCGCTATTGTTGCGCACGGCAGCGGTACCAGCCGAGCTTTCCACCAAGCCTTCAATTACGCCTGGCGCGGTGTGGAACAACTCAACCAAACGCACAAAAGTGGGGTTGGTGGCATCAGCGGCGCGGGCTACCCAAACGTTGATGTAAGGCTCAGCGGCAGGGCTGTTGGGGTCATCATGGAAGATGGCGTCAGCCAGGCCCATGCCAATCTGGGCGATCATGGAGTTGTTCACGATGGAACCATCAACATCTTGCAGCGAAACAGCAGTCATAGCGGCTTCAACGGGAATAACCGAAACGCGGCTTTCTTCAGCGATGATGTCAAACGGGGTCGAGAGCGAGTTGCCACCATCGCGCAGGGTAAGCAGGCCCGCATCTTGCAACACCAGCAAAGCGCGCGCTTGGTTGGTCGGATCGTTCGGGATGGCGATTTCGGCGCCCTGCGGGAACTCCTCAACGGTATCCCAACGGAAGCTGTACAGACCCAGCGGGTAAACGGCGGTGGCGCCAATGGGGGTTAGGTCGTTGCCGGTGGAAACGTTGAAGTTCGCCAAGAATTGCAGGTGTTGGAACTGGTTCATTTCCAGGTCACCCTCGGCCAAAGCCTGGTTTACCAGCGGAAACTCAGAGAAGTTGACAAACTCAATGTAGATACCTTCAGCGCGTGCAGCGTCGGCAAAAACGGTGCGGTAAGGCTCCTCGGCGTTAACTACGCCAATGCGGATGGGGGCGTCTGCGCTGGTACCGAGTTCAACATCGGCGGCCCCGGCGGGATTGGTGGCGCAAGCGGTAACTGTCAGAATTGCAGCAGTGGCAAGGGCAGCGGCCTTGATGGCGCGGCGAAATATATTCATGTGTGGGTGTCCTCAGACTCGTATGGTGAGGACTTGCGATGCCAATAACGCTAACCTCACTACGACGTGGAACGAGCAACTAGATCAGTTGCGCGACTGGCATGCACACTAATATGCCCTACGACGATGGCGCCAAATGTCGCTTTGTCGCCTTTCGTCCACCAATATGTCCACCCATTAAACAAAATTTACTCGCCCCGCGATCGCTCCTCCCGGACAGTCTTTCACTCACTTAAGTTCGTCACTTCGCTGCGCTACGCTCCTCAATGCGTTCGCCGAAAGCCTCTCCTCCGTCGCTTGTTACCCGAGCAATAACCACTTGAGGGCATACATGAGTATGCCGGTCGCCGCTACGGGCACGATGGCGGCGGCGATGCCGGGGATGGTTTGTTTGTAACGGTGTTCATCGGACAACAAGACTCGGAACGCGGCAACGGCAGCGCCAGCAGTTGCCCCAGCAATTACGCCGATATCCCAACCGGCATGCGGCACAAAAAACCCGGCTAACAAGCCAACTCCAGCGGCCACCCAAACGGTTATTGCGGCGGCTAGCCAACCCGGGTGGATCGGCAAGGCGACTACCGCCGAAGCAAACACCAATGCCAACGCCCCAGTAATCACCAAGGCTGCACCGGTTGCGGAGCGCACGGCAGCCACCCAACCAGCCATCCCGGTAGCGATAATGGCGCCGGTAATTGACGCAGCTAATGAGTTAACCAAGCCGGGGCGCCCATCTTTGCGCAACATCTCGGCTAAAAATGACATAGCCAGCGCCATCGCAATGCCCACGGCCACAAACCGCATAATCGGGTCTGTTGCGGTGCGCCAAGCTGCGATCAGCGCCACAATGCCCGTGGCGCCCAAAACTACCGGCGTGCCGCCGTTCATCGGCTGCCCGGCAATTGCAGGCCAACCACCCGCCAGTAAGCACACCGCCACCAGGCCCACCAGCACCAATGGCACCACGCCCAGCCACGCGGCGATGCCCACCAAGCCAGCCACCACCGCCGTAGTAACTGCCCTAGCCGAAAGCGATAAACTCACAAACCAAAGTATGCCAGCACAAATGGACTATTTCTTTTTGGCGGGCGGTTCAGTGGGACCGATGCCGTACGACGGGCAGACTGTAGCAAGGGGGCAGCGCCAGCATTGAGGTTTTTTCGCCTCGCAACATCGCCGGCCATGCCATATCAAAAGGTGCGACAGCATGCTCCAGTCTTTACGCGGGAACAAGGCGCCCACTTCGGCCTCAACTACCTCAGGGCTTTCCGAAGTAGTCCAACCAAAACGCCGCGCCAAGCGCCCAAAATGCGTATCCACGGTTATGCCCGGCACGCCAAATGCATTACCTAAAACCACGTTGGCCGTTTTTCGCCCTACGCCAGGCAACTGCACCAACTGATCCAATTTGCGCGGCACTTCGCCATCGAACTTCTCAAGTAACGCTCTGCCCAGCCCGATGACGGACCGGGTCTTGGCCCGGTAAAACCCTAACGGATGCACAATGTTTTCCATCTCAGCCGGGTCAGCTTCGGCGATGGCGCGGGCATTTGGGTATTTGGCAAACAAAACTGGAGTCACCTTATTAACGGCCACATCGGTAGTCTGGGCCGATAAAACTGTTGCCACTAACAACTGCAATGGCGTCTTAAAATCAAGTTCGCAATGTGCATCCGGGTAGGTTTCGCCCAAGATGCGGTACATTTTGCGCGCCCGCCGTACCTTTGCCAGCTCCGTCTCGCCCGATGGCGCAGTACTTACCCCCTCAATAATAGCCACAGCTAAACTCTAAATTCCCTGCGTAGCTAGCGCTCGCGGTAACCAGGCGTTACCCACTTAGCGGAATAGCGCCATGCTAAGTGCAATTTCACCCTCGCTAAAAGCGAATCGCCGCCATTTATTCCCACGTTTTTCCGCAACTAAGGCAGAATGTCGGTCAAATCATATCGGCTTTGCCGTGCCGTTCGATGGCGAGGCGCAGCCGGGTTAAATCCTTTGGTGGAGGGCTGGACGTTTTGGCGGACAACGAGGTAGTACACAGTGACATTGTGCTGAAAGCACCGATGTTCCGGGGCATGTCTGAGGCGGAAACCTCGGACTTGACCTCACGCCTGCGGGCAATTGATTATTCGCGCGGCGAAATCCTGTTCCGCGAAGGCGAACCAGGCGACCGCCTCTACATCATCGGCTCCGGCAAAATCAAGCTGGGCCGCCGCGCCGCTGATGGCCGTGAAAACCTGCTGGCCGTACTAGGGCCAGGGGAGATGCTGGGCGAGATGACCCTATTTGATCCCGGTGCTCGCACCGCCACCGCCACCGCCGTCGCTGAAACCACGGTTTATGAACTCAGCCATGGCGATTTGGTTGAATGGATCAAGGTTCACCCGGCTGTGGCCACGCACTTGCTCGCCTCGTTGGCTGCGCGCTTACGCCGCGCCGATGAATCCCTGGGCGACTTAGTATTCAGTGACGTTCCGGGCCGCGTGGCCAAGGCCCTACTCGACTTCGCCAAGCGATTCGGCGAGAAAAGCCCCGAAGGTCTGCGCGTTGCCCATGATTTAACTCAAGAAGAGTTGGCCCAACTGGTTGGTGCCTCGCGCGAAACCGTGAACAAAGCCCTTGCCGACTTTGCCGCCCGTGGCTGGGTAAAACGCGAAGGCCGAGCAATAGTATTGAAAGATATCCCAAGGCTAGAACGTCGAGCAAGATAACCCAGAGAAACCCGCCGCATCCAGTTGGCGGGTTTTTCGTTGATAGGCGCATTACGGCGGGCGCTAGTTACTCCGGCGCAACTTCAACTATTAGTTCGACTTCTACGGGGGAGTCTAAGGGGAGAACGGAAACGCCAACGGCGGACCGGGCATGCACGCCCCGCTCACCGAAGATGTCGCCCAAAACGTTGCTGGCTCCGTTGATAACGGCAGGTTGCGCGGTAAACGAGGGGTCAGAGGCCACAAAGCCCACCACCTTGACAACACGAACCACTTTATCCAACGAACCAACCAGCGCCTTAACGGCAGCCAAAGCATTCAAAGCCGATTGCCGGGCCAACCCGGCCGCCACCTCCGGATCAACCAGCGGGGTCACTGCCCAATACCGGTCCGGCGCGGTGGTACCTACCCCAACTTTGCCGGTGGCGGGCAGCGCGCCATCAACAAAGGGGAGTTGCCCCGAAGTGTATACGTAATTACCCGTGCGCACCGCTGGCACATAGTTAGCCACGGCGGCGGCGACATCGGGGATGGTGATACCAAGCTCCGCTAAACGACGATCAATGTGACCTATTTCATAGGCTGGCGTCTCAATTTCATAACTCATAGCTGACCAGCATAATCGGACAATTCGGAAACGTCACAACGGGGCCAAAAAAGCGACGCTTAAGTAACGGCTAGATATCACACTGAGTCTTGCCGCGCAGTTGCGGGCCGGAGTTCTATCATTTTTCACATGGCGAGGAACGATGGTATGGGACGGAGCGGGGCACACCGCATTCCGTTCACTCAATTGATTGCAATGTTAGTGGCATTTGTGCTGCTAGCAGGTATCGGCGGCACGTTGGCCGCTTTCTTGGCTGTACCGGCTGCGGTAGCTGTGAATGACTTGGGCGGCGAGGCCCTGGGCTTTCTGAGCGAGGTGCCGGATGAGCTAGTGGAATCCCAGATGGCGGAAGCTTCCACGATGTACACCGCTGACGGTAAGATCCTGGCAACCTTCTTTGCCGAGAACCGCATTGTGGTTCCACTTTCTGAGATTTCCATCCATATGCAAAATGCTGCCATCGCGATTGAAGATGAGCGCTTCTACGAGCATGGCGGTATGGACTTCCAAGGCACCATTCGCGCCTTAGTCCGCAACTCTGATGGCGGTAGCCAATCAGGCGGTTCTGGCATCACCCAGCAGTACGTTAAAAACATTTTGATTGACAAGGCCAACCAGTCTGGCGACCCGTTCGGCGTGTTGCAAGCCCGTGAATCCACTTATGCTCGCAAGATCCGCGAGGCCAAGCTTTCGATGGCGATCGCCCAAGAAATGCCTAAAGAAGACATTTTGCAGGGTTACCTGAACGTGGCTCAGTTTGGCTCCAAGGTTTATGGTGTTGAGGCCGCTGCTAGGTACTACTTCAGCACTTCGGCTGCTGAGCTAACCCCGGTGCAAGCCGCCACCATTGCTGGTATCACCAAAAACCCCAACAAGTATGACCCCACCCGCCACCCGGAAATCGCTGAAGAGCGCCGTGACGTAGTGCTGAACAAGATGTGGCAACTGGGCTACATCAGCACCGAAGAATATGACACCGCTCGCCACACTCACGTGCAAGATACTTTGAACGTTACCCCGGTTCCCCTGGGTTGTGCTCCGGCTGATGGCGCTGCCTTCTTCTGCGACTTTGTGGTTAAGACCATCATGATGTCGCCTGAATTTGGTGAGACCCGCGAAGAACGCGGCAACTTGCTGTACCGTGGTGGCCTACAGATTTACACCACCTTAAACTCCGAGTACCAACACGCCGCAGAAGTTGCGATGAAGCGCAACATCCCGGCAGTTAACTCGGCCAAGTTGGGTTCATCCCTACTGGTATTGCAACCTGGCACCGGTCACATCCTGGCAATGACCCAAAGTACCGCCTATGATACTTCGGCTAACCCAGAACCGGGCCGCACCTCCATCAATTATGGTGTTGACTTTGCTCGTGGTAACTCCCGTGGTTTCCAACCTGGCTCCAACTTCAAACCGTTTACCCTGGCTCAATGGCTCCGTGAGGGTCACACCCTGGCCGAGCCGGTAAGCACCGCGCAACGCACTTGGTACTCCGCTGATTTCCACTCCAGCTGCATGCGCGAATCCATGAGCCCTTGGACCCCTGGTAATGCTGAAGGTGGCGGCGGTGGCATGTTGCCCGCAGCTTCGGCCCTGAAGCAATCCATCAACACTGCGTTTGTTTACATCGAATCTAAGTTGGACCTGTGCGGCATCGCGCAAACCGCTTGGGATGCCGGTTACCGTCCATCACTGGATAGCGACCTGGAAACCCCGCTGTATAACCCCGAAATCAGCAACATGAAGATTACCCCGCACATGACTCTCGGTGAGCAAAACACCTCGCCACTTTCGATGGCCTCTGGTTACTCAACCTTCGCATCAGGCGGCATCGGTTGTACCCCCATCGCCATCGAGAAGGTAACCCGGCCCGATGGTACCGAGATTCCAGTGCCATCATCGAACTGCTCGCAAACTATCGAGCCTGAAGTTGCTAACACCATGGCCTACGCCATGCGCGGCGCCTTTGAAAAGGGTGGCACCGCTAATGCCTCCAAAGTCAAGGATTGCCGCCCCGCTGCAGGTAAAACTGGTACTGCTAACCTTGGTGCTAACACCTGGTTCACCGGCTACTTCCCCAACCTACTAGCTTCGGTTTGGGTTGGCGATGAGAAGGGTTTGAACCGCCAGCACATGTCCATCAACTTCGAAGGCCGCCACATCAGCCCGCTGTACGGTTCATCCCTGGCAGCCCCGCTGTGGAAAGACTTCATGGATCAAGTAGTTGACGGCCTGCCAGTGGTTGACTTCCCGGAGCCTGACCCGGTACTGACCGGTGGCGTACAGGTTCTGCTGAACCCAGGTGGCGCTTGCGATGCTAAGCAACCTGGTGACCTCGGTACCATGGGCGCACACCCCGGTATGTCGCCAATCACCGGCCAGCAATCTGTTACTGAAGAAGCACCGGCGACTGATGAGAACGGCAATGCCATCCGCGGTTAGTCGCACGTATCTGAGCGATTTGCTGCGTTCTCGCAGCCGCTTGTGGAGTGGATCTCCCGTCGCTCATGCTCGGCCTTGCATCTCATCTCAGAGACGCACGGCTAAACCCTGAAAGACCAAATGTAACCTCGCAAAAAGCAACAAGTCTCCTAGTTCCCCCCTCGCCAAGCCGGGAGCTAGGAGACTTGTTGTTTTGTATCCTGTCATTCTGCGGCGAGGAACTCGGCGTTAGCCGAGTGAGGAAGATCGCAGGATCTCAAAAGGGCGAGCGCTAGTGAACGTAGTTGAGCTAAGGTTAGGCACGATGGGGATTAAACGGGTTTTAGGTGGGGCGGCGGCGCTGGGCGCAGCCGGGCTGTTGTATGCCAATATGGAAACGCGCTGGTTTGAAGTTAAGCATGTGTCGGTTCCGATTCTGCCCCCAGGGGAGCCAGACATTCGCGTGTTGCAGTTAGCCGACCTGCATTACCTACCTAGTCAAGATGCGAAAACAAAATGGCTGGAATCCCTAGGCGAATTGAAGCCGGATTTAGTGGTGGATACTGGTGATAACGTATCCAGCCGGGCCTCTATCCCGGCATTGTTAGACGTGCTAGGCCGGGCAGGCTTGCTGGATGTGCCGGGCGTTTTTGTGGGCGGCTCCAATGATTACTACGCCCCGATAATGAAAAACCCCGCACGCTACTTGACGCACCACCAAATCCCGGTGGATTTGCCCCCGCTGCCGTGGCAAGAGCTTTTTGGTGGCTTCGAGGCTGCTGGTTGGGTGAACCTCAACAACCGCCGAGGCCAAGTTACCCTGCCCAGCGGCCAAACCTTGGACTTTGTGGGCACCGATGATGCCCACCACGAAAACGATGAGTTCCCGCCGCCATCTCCGACCCGTCATTCTGCGGACACGCCTATTGGGCGGGGAGCGCAGAACCTCAAAGGGGCGTTAACCTCTAGTGCGTCTGAGATCCTGCGTTCTGCGTCGCTTCGTTCCTTGCCGCAGGATGACGTTGTAAGTGATACCGAGTCGGTAGTGGCGCGGATTGGGGTCACGCACGCTCCGTATTTGCGAGTGCTGCAGCAGTTTAAGGACGATGGCGTGGCAATGGTGATTGCCGGTCACACCCATGGCGGGCAGTTACGCATCCCTGGTTTTGGCGCCATCGTGACCAACTGCGACCTGGACCGTCATCGTGCCGAAGGTTTGCATGGGTGGCCGGGCAGCAGGCCAACTTCACTGAACGGCAAAGACTCTATCTGGCTCTACGTCTCTGCCGGGGCGGGTACGTCCCCCTACACCCCGTTCCGTTTCGACTGCCGCCCCAGTGCCACCCTTCTCACCCTCACCGCAGGAAAAGCGCACCAACCTTAAATATACAAAATTCAAACCCCCCAGCATCAGAAAGTGCCTCGCAGCCAGAGAAGCTGCGAGGCACTTAATCGGTAATGAACTAGTTAGCGTTCAGTTTCTTGTGGTTGCGCACGGCCATGGTGCCACCGGCTAGCAGCACGATGGAGAACACCAGACCGATGGGCCCAACCCCGGTTGCGGGGTGAACCGGGCGGTTGTCGATGACGGTAGGCGGGGTGGCTGGGCGATTCACAGTCACCACTACTGGCACCGTGAAAGCGCCGGTAGCTGGAGCATAGAACCTAACGCCGAACTCGTGACGGCCATCAGGCAACGTGGCAAACAAGCTTGCAAACTTTGTTACCACGGTACTGTTGCCAGGACCAGCATGGAAGTGGTTGGCCGCCACCGGGTTGCCAGCCAGAACCAAACCACCATCGCGCACAAAGTACTCAAATGGCACGTTGATTGCGGTCACATAATAACCCGAACCGTCCCAGGTGCCTGCGGCACTAGATACTAGCGCAGCGGCATTACCGGCCAAAACATATTCCACGAAGCTGTAGCCACCGTCAACAGCGGGCTGGTATTCATATTTAGCTTCGCCTTCAGTTAGCGGGGGAGCTACGAAATCGGGAGGCAAGATGGCGATCGGCGGCTCGACCGGCAGGCCGACTACCGGTCCGCCGGGCGTCCAAGTTGGCGGCAACGGCACCGGGAGAACCGGAGCAATCGGAATGCCAACTACCGGACCGCCTGGGCCCCACGTGGGGGGTATCGGTACGATCGGGAAGGCAGGCGTGGTGTACTGAACGCTGGCCACTTGCACCACCGCGAACCGGGTGAAGTGCGGCGCCAAGAAGAACCAGCCATCTTGTACATAACCTTCAGGACCTTCTAACACGCCACGGGCAAAGCGCGACCGAGCCAAAGTTCCGGGAGCAATTGGAACCCAATTGGGTTCAAGTTCCCTGCACTGCATCTCTCCGTCTACGTAAACTGCAACGAAAAGATTATCTATGCTCTCCGGGGCAAAGGTCGGCGGCAGCGTTACTTGAAGCAGGGGTGCAGCTTCGGCATCGTAGGCCGGTACCCACGCCTCGTTAGTGGCCAGGCTGGTGGTCACAAAGTCCCACGGGCCGTCAAATACTTGCACCACATGGCGGTAGCCTTCTTCAGGTTCCGGTAAATGCTCAGTGAACGTATCAAGAGCGTATTCCAGAGCTTCCACCAGTTCAACATAAACCGGGTTTTCTTCCGAGCGTTCAATTACCTCGGTAGTCAAGGCAACGTAGAACGGAATATCGGCGCTGTAAATACTGGCGTGCGCAGTCTGGGCAATGGCTTGGCGAATCTGATCTTGCAGAGCGTCCAGAGCCGCTTGGGCTGCGCGGAGCGAATACAGTAGCGCTTCATCAATGCCAGCTTCGATAACTTGTTCGCTTAACAGCGTTTCCAGGGTTGAGGCAGCATCCAAAACGCTGTTTACCACGTTCACTACTTCTTGAACCGCATCTTCGTTGCCTTGGATGGCGGCTGGCAGTTCAGTTAGTACTTCGGTGATAACTGTTTCTACGTAGTAGATGGTGTTGGACACTTCGGTGGCGATTTCTTCGATAACCTCGGGTACCAACAACTCGGGAACGATGATGTTTACGAATGTGCCAGTGCTACTACGGAGAACAACCCAGTTAACCGTCCTGACCTGCGAGTTCGCGCACCAAAATACGGATTTACTAAGTCCTAATTACACATAGAATTTGGCACGCTCAACAAATAACTAAAGTGACTGTTGCTTTTCCAAGCGTAAAATGACCTAGGGGAGCCAGCCGGTTAGCAGTTGGTTAGCAGCGGCCATGAGTTCCCCAGCAGCCACGGCGGACGATGTGGCCTGACGGATACCTTGCAGTTGGATGATCATCGCTTGCAGGGGGTAACCAACCTGGGGCATCAGGTCTGCTTGGTCAACGGTTTGCAACTGCCCGATGCCGTGCGCCATGGCGGCATCGCCCACCCGGATTTGCTCCAGGGTAGTGTTTACGGATTCGATGCTGAGGTTACCTAAGTTGTAAGTGCGCAACGTAATTACTGCCTCAAGCAGCTCCGGCAGACCTTCCACGGCCAGGTCAGAGAACGTGTCAGTGACCACCCGGACAGCTTGGATATCATCGCCCACCTGCGGCAGGTGCGTGGCGGCGGTCCAAAGCGGTCCATTCAGGGAGTTGGCCGCAATGGCGGAATCGGCTTGGATACGGTGCAAGATGTCGTGCGCGCGCGCCGAATCATCTAAAACGGCCAAGTCAATCTGCTGCGTTGTTTCCGCCAGGCGCTGCATGGCCGCATTGACCCGGAATAAATCCCGTACCATCAGCGCCGCAATCACCAACGCCGCGATAGCCAACACGCTAAACAACCGTCGCAACACCTTAAGCCAAACTCGGCGTTTCGGTTTTAACGCCAAATCAACCAAATGCGGGGAGCAGTCAGCGGCGGGGGCCGCCATCGACATCTGCATCATCATCGGGCGCGGCGCGTTTACGTAACCGGGTTGCTGCCCCGGCATCGTGCCTGGAATTACGTACCGCGAATATAGTGGCGCCTGCGAATATTGTGGCGTCGAGGCGGCGGGGTAGCTAGGCGGGGCAGCATAAGGCGGCGCGTAACTGGGTGGCGAAGCTGAACCCGGCGGAATACTGGCAGGAGGGAAAGTGGGCGGCTGGTTAGGCAAGTGCGAAACCTAAGCGAGCTTGAGGCGCTTGAGCAATTTGGCCACGTGGCCTTTAGCGTGAACGGCCGGGACCACCTGCTCGATGTGACCCTCGCGGTCCAGCACAAAGGTGGCGCGGATGGGGCCTTCAGTTTTGGGCACGATGGGGTGGAACTGATCCGGCATAGTGGTAGTGATGGCGTATTTGTGCGTTTTACCGTAAGCGCCAAACTTGCGGGCCGTCTTGGAACCCGGGTCAGAGGCCAAGATGAAAGGCAGCTTGTGGTCGGCCTTGAACTTGGCCAGGTCGCTGCGGTTGTCGGGCGAGATGCCCACCACTTCATAACCCGCCTTGTGGAACGTGGCGTAAGCAGTGCGGAACTCAATCGCCTCTGAGGTGCAGGTTTTGGAGCCAGCTTTGTTGAAGAAGAACACCACAATGCCCCGGCTGGCATTTTTGCGCAGCGCGCTGAGTGACGTGCGGGCACCATCGGACGTGGTGAGCGTGAAGGGCGGGGCCTTATCCCCGATGGTCAGTGAGTGGGCGTGGCCTAACTTGGGCTTAATCACCGGCCCTTTGGGGCGGGTGGTTTTGACCGGCGCGGCTACTTTCGCGGTAGCGCCAGTTTTTGGCTTAGTCACGCGCGCGTGTGGGGTACCGGTAACAGCGGCGCGGGCCTCGGCGCGTACGGCAGGGTTGCCCGAGCGAGCCTTGGCGGCGGAAGTTTTATGTGACGTGTTGCGCTTAGACTGAGCCATAACGGTAGATTTAACCGGAAATTAAACGATTTGCCACGGTAACGCACAGAAAACCCGCAAGTTCGGCACAAAATTGCTGCTCATCATCGTACCTAAGCAGATTCAGCAGGTGCCCGCCCGATGGTGATCAAACTTGACATTTCAACCGATGCCACACTTACGGCCTGACCAGCAAGAATACCGAGGTTGAAAAAGGTTGATTTCAGCTTGGGCCAAGTTTTGCGACATCTTGCGGCGTGGTTGGCACTATGATTTCAGTTATTGCGGCATCGAACGTACCGTTAATGTGTGAATAGTGAAGTTTAAGGAATATGGGTGGCTGGTCAGTCTTATGAGCAAGAGTTCGCGGACTTCATGTCTGCTAACTCCAAGGCGCTAGCGCACACTGCTTGGTTGCTCACCGGCGACCAAGACCAAGCTGAGGAGTTGGTGCAAGAGGCGCTGACCCGCACGTTTATGCATTGGCGCAAGGCTCGGCGGGACCCGCTGACCTATGCGCGCAAAATGCTGGCCGGGCGGCGGGTGGCGGCTAAGCGCAACCGGTTCCGGGAGCCTGCGGTGAGCCAAGTGCCGGATCAAGCGATTGATAGCTCCGAGCGCACTGTGGCTGACCGGGACCGCTTGAACCGAGCGCTGAGTACTTTGAGCGAACGGCAACGCAAAATTGTGGTGCTGCGGCATTTGATGGGCCTCAGCGAACAAGAGGTAGCTGATGATTTGGGGGTTTCGATCGGGACCATCAAGTCAACCGCTTCGCGGGGGTTGGCCCAGTTACGGGCGGTGCTTGAGGCAGAGGATGACGCTGAGGCGATCGCCGTTGGTTGAGTGAGGTTTTTTGGGTTTGCCTCACTCAGCCTGGCGGTCGGGCTACGGCAGCGGGTTAGTTGGATGGCAGCGGTTGATGGGTCGCAGATGGTTATTAGGTTTGGTTTGGAAAAGACGTTTAAATGAAAGGAGTGGAAATGTCCCAGGATTTGGAATTTGTGGAGCAGTTACGCGGCATGGCTGGGTCGACTCCTGATATTGCGGTGCCTGGCGTCGGCACCATCGTACGGGTTGGCCGCAGCCGCGTGGCGCGGCGCCGTTCGCTTTTCGCAAGTGCTTTTGGGGTAGTTTTGCTGGCCGGGGCCGGTATTTCGACGATGCCGCAAGTTGGTCTGGTTGGCCCTGGCGCTAATGTGCAGCCGATTGCTGCCATGTCCCAGCCTGAACAAATTGCCCCGGCCCGTGGCTTGTTGATTGAGCCTGGCGCTGCCCCTGAATCTGCTGAACCCGCCAGCGCTGGCGCGCCTAATGTTGAATCCCCTGTTGCTGCGATTGCCCCGCTTGATCAAGCCTTGGAATATTCGATTGGTGATTACCCTGGGGCTGAGCAGACTATGAACGATGCTGCGGTGGTTGAAGCGGCCGGTTCCAGTGCTGCTGCAAATTGGTCCCCGTGGGCCACGGGCCTCGGCATCGCCGGCACCGCATCCCTAGCTACCGCCGCTGGCTTGGCACTGCGCTCCCGCAAATTAGCCCCCGCCCCCGTACAGGTACGCAACTCCTAATTGGAACTCGGAATTTATACATGAGCCGAAAATAATTCGGGTGCGATTGCGGGTAATGGCAAGGCCGAGCGGAGAGACGTGGACATATCGGTCCACGAACGTAGCGTAGAACGCAGCCAGTGCGCGTAAGCGCTCCGAATTATCGTTGGACGTGGTCGAACTCCCGCCAAAAGGCGGCTCTCACCTCATGGCGCTCGGCATCGGACAGGGTGTAGACGCCCATCGCTTCGGTGGCGTCAAGCAGTAGGGCCTTGTCGATCTCTTGCGGGATGGAAGGCCGCCCTAGGCCGATGATGTTCCAGGTTTCCACCGTGGTGGATTTGGTCAGCGAGTTCAACACCCTACCAACTACGGAATCAATCACCTCGGACCATTGATGAGCCCAAGTGCCTTGTTTGGGCTGATCCGGGCCAGTGGAGTAGGTGGGGCGGAAAGGCCGGTCCGCTAGGGCAGGGCGCCCGATGTTGCTGGAAACGTCGCGCGGGGTGGGCCGCAAGGCACTAGGGCGCGGAACCTCAGTTTGCAGCCCCGGAGTGGCGCCTTGCAGCATTCGGTTTAACGTATCAGTCACTACCCCAAACGATGGTGCCGGGTTGGTCGCTTCGCCCTTGGATTCCTGGGGCAATGCTGTGGTGTTTTGTTTTTCGAGGGCTTCGCCAATGCCGCGTGGCCCGGGTTTTGGAATAACGATTTCGGGTTTGGCTGCTTGGTCGTTGCCCACAGCCTGATCCGAGATATTATTGTGAGACTCAGACTCACCGTACGATTTAGCCTCGCCGGGCAATTCAGACTCACCTGTCAATTCAGAATCAATGTGCAGCACGGAGTCGCTATGCAACTCAGGCGCAATGGTTGACTCTGGCAAAGCCGGGTACTGATCGCCTTGATTCGGCAGGTCCAAGTGCGCGGCATTTAGCAGAATTTCTACATCGCTGAGGTCAAGCAATTCTTGTTCTAGGCCAAAACCATCCGCAATTGGGTGGGTCGCTTCAACCGTTTCAGGATGTGCCGTTTCATGATGAGAAGTCTCACCGGGGAAGCCATGCTCGGCATCGTGTAACCCAGCGGGAACTTCAATGTGGTGCGGTGGCAGTTCAATATGTGGTTCCACCAAGATTACCGCTTCGGTATCGTCGGAGGGGATGGTGGCACCGAAAACCATGGCATCGGCCAAAAGCGCTAGGTCGGAAGTGCCCAAATTCGGCTTCATCAACAACACGTCGGGGTTGTTGTGCAGTAAATCTACACTGTCATCTTTAGCCTGTTCCGGAGTTTCAATCGGAATAATGGCCTCATCAATAATCAGCGGGTCCAGGGTGACAATCTCATCAGCGGAACGCACTAAATGGCGGCTAACCCCATGTGGCTGCCCATCGGCGCCCGGCACGGCCAGGATCATCACGGAGACCCCATGAACTTGCACTTCTTCAACGGCTTCGGATAAATCATCATCGCCGGAAACCAGTAAAAATACCTCGGCAGCTTTGTGATGTGCGTGAGCCACCATGTCCAGGCCCAGGCGCAGGTCAACGCCCTTTTGTTGCCCATCGTACCCAAAGCGCCCCAACCGTAGCTTTACCTTAGGCAACTCGCCAATGCGTTCTTGGCTGCGGTCCGGCACGCCATCCTTGGCGGAGTCATACCAATGCACGCGCAGCACCGGTAGACCGGTGGTTTCTTCAGCGGCTTTGATTAACCCGCGGATGAGGCGGCGGTATTTCACGTGGATGCCGCTGCGCAGCGACGTTCCGGTAAGCTTGCTTGCGGAAGCGGCAAGCAAGTATCCGGCGTCCACAAACAACGAGCACTTGGCAGTCACACCCTAAACATAGCCGCTTTTTGCTCGGCTAAAGTGCGGTTGGCTTAAGCAGGCGTTGGGTATTGACTATTATGGGTGGGGACTATTCTGGTTGGGCACTGGCTGTTCTGGTTAGGTATTACCACTCTAGTCGAGCACGGGCCGAACCTAACTCCACTCAAAGCTTGCGGAGTTTTACTTCGGTAACGTTGTGGTCTTTGCCTTTTACCAGAATTAAGTCAGCGCGGCCCCGGGTTGGTTCGATGTTTTGCACCAAGTTGGGTTGGTTGATGTTGTTCCACAAATTTAAGGCTATGGCCACTGCATCGGCATCGGGCAATTCAGCATAACGCCTGAAATAACTATCTGGACGCTTAAAAGCCGTGGCCCTTAACGCTAAAAAGCGGTCAATGTACCACTCTTCGATATCTTCTGTTTTGGCATCTACGTATATGGAGAAATCAAAGTAATCGCTAACCGTGTCAGAATTGCCATTAGAAAGCGAACGTTTAGCGGGCTGCAAAACGTTTAAGCCTTCAATAATTAGCACATCTGGGTGCCTTATGGTTTTAGTTTCCCCAGGCACGATGTCGTACGTGATATGGCTGTAAACCGGAGCGGTAGCCGTGGGCGCAGAAGCTTTAATCTTTTGCACAAATTCTAGTAAAGCGCGTTGGTCATAACTTTCCGGGAACCCTTTCCGGTCCAAAATGCCGCGTTCGGATAAAATCGCGTTGGGATATAGAAAACCATCCGTCGTAATCAAATCAACGCGAGGTGTTTCAGGCCAGCGCGCGATCATTTCACGCAAAACGCGGGCCACCGTGCTTTTACCCACTGCTACCGAGCCAGCGATGCCGATGACGTACGGGGTTCGGGGCACCTTTTCGCCGGTGAACGTGGCTGCGGCATCGTGCAAAGCCCCGCTGGCGGTAATGTACAAGTTTAGTAAGCGTGAGATGGGCCGGTAAATTTCGTCAACTTCGCCCAAAGTAATGGGGTCGCACAAGCCGCGTAGCCGCTCCACATCGTGCTGCGATAAGGGCAGCGGCGTGGAAAGCGAGAGGTGGCTCCACTCATCGCGGCTGAAGTGTATGTATGGGTCGTGTGCGGCCACAGCACTAACTTACCGCTATTTGCCGCGTGCTGTTTGCCTCGTGGTGTGAAAATTATTCTACTGTTACGGATTTGGCTAGGTTCCGGGGCTGATCAACGTCTAGGCCCTTGGCGGTAGCCAGGGTCATGGCAAAGATTTGCAGTGGGATTACGGCCAACAGTGGCTGCATCAGCACCCGGGTTTGCGGAATCCAGAAAATCTCATCTGCGTAGGGCACTACCGCGTCATCGCCATCCTCGGCAATCACCAAAGTGTGAGCCCCACGGGCACGCACCTCTTGAATGTTGGAGATGACTTTGTCATGTAGGCCAGAACGCGAGCGTGGCGAAGGCACGATGACGAACACCAATTCGCCTTCATCAATCAAAGCAATGGGCCCATGTTTTAATTCGCCAGCCGCAAAGCCTTCGGCATGAATATAAGCCAATTCTTTCAGCTTTAAGGCGCCCTCTAAAGCCACTGGATAAGAGATGTGGCGCCCTAAGAACAAAACAGAAGTTTCATCTTTATACTTGCGCGCCGTGGCCTTAACATATTCACCACGTTGAATTACGGTATTAATTTTGTCCGGAATAGTGCGCAATTCAGCTAAGTTAGCTTCAATTTCATCTTGGAATTTGGTGCCTCGTACTTGTGCTAAATACAACCCCAATAAATAAGCTGCCACGATTTGGCACACAAAGGCTTTAGTAGAAGCCACCGCAACTTCTGGCCCAGCGTGGGTATACAAAACAGCATCAGATTCGCGCGGCAGAGTTGAACCTTGGGTATTGCAAATAGACAATACCTTAGCGCCCTGTTCCCGGGCATAACGGGCAGCCATCAAAGTATCCATTGTTTCGCCAGATTGCGAAATGGCAACTACCAGAGTTTTCTCATTAACAATTGGATCGCGGTAACGGAACTCGTGCGCCAATTCCACCTCAACAGGCACGCGACACCAGTGTTCAATGGCATATTTAGCCACGTGACCAGCATATGCAGCGGTACCGCAAGCTATAACAATGATTTTATCAATGGCGCGCAACAATGATTCATCAATGTGCAATTCATCTAAATGCAACATGCCTTTAGCATCCGTGCGCCCGGTTAAGGTATCGGCCACCGCATGTGGTTCGTCATTGATTTCTTTATCCATAAAGGTATCAAAGCCACCTTTTTGCGCGGCGCTAGCATCCCAGTCAACGGTGTAATGCTTGCCCTCTGCAGGTTGCCCATCAAAACCAATAATGGAAATAGATTCGGGGGTAATAGTAACGATTTGGTCTTGATCTAGTTCCACAGCTTGGTCGGTATATGCCACAAAAGCTGCCACATCAGAGCCTAAGAAATTCTCACCTTGGCCAACGCCAACTACTAACGGTGAATCATGGCGGGCACCGACCACGGTATTAGGTTGATCTACATGAACTGCCAACAAAGTATATGTGCCTTTTAATTGCGGCACTACTAACTTCATGGCCTCAGTTAAATCGTGGGTTTGGTTATAAGCTTTTGCCATTAAGTGCGCGGCAACCTCGGTATCGGTTTGGGATTGGAATTGCACGCCTTCAGCTGCTAACCCCGCTTTCAAAGAAGCGAAATTCTCCAAAATACCATTGTGAATCAGCGCCAGCTTGCCACCGTCTACCACGTGCGGGTGCGCGTTCACGTCCGAAGGCCCGCCATGCGTGGCCCAACGAGTATGTGCAATAGCGGCAGTGCCATCGGGTAGCGGATGCTCGTCAATCTCATTGGTGAGGTTTACCAGCTTGCCCGCCTTTTTGGCCCAGGCGCATTGCTCAAAACCTGGCCCCACTATCGCCACGCCCGCCGAGTCATAACCCCTGTATTCCAAGCGTTTTAAACCCTCAAGGCAGACTTCTAACGGGCGCTGCGACGCTGCCATCGTCCCATCAACCAAATGACCGGCATACCCAACGATTCCACACATGAGCGGCAGTCTAGTGCCGCTTACCGCCATTACGCCCGAAACCGCGCGGAACTTTTTTAGATGTGACAACTCACACCTGTCGAATAATATGCTACAACCAGAATGGTGGTCTGCGTCAAGGTGTTGGTGAAGTAATGGTAGTGAAAGGGATTGGCGTTGACGTTGTTGACGTAGCGCGATTCAAAGAGGCATTAGCCAAGGCGCCTGGCTTAGTGGGGCGGTTGTTTGTGGATGGTGAGCGGGGCCTGGGGGCGGAGTCTTTGGCGGCGCGGTTTGCGGCTAAAGAGGCAGTGTTGAAAGCGCTGAGTGCGGCTGGTGGGTTAAGTGCCACTAGCGATTGGCGGTGGCGGGACGTCATCGTGCATAAGGCAGAGAGCGGCGCGCCGTATTTAGAGGTGACCAGCCAAGTGGCGCAGTGGGCTGCGGCGTCGGGCATTACACGCTGGCACCTCTCGCTGACGCACGATGGTGGGATGGCGCTGGCGTTTGTGGTTGCGGAGGCAAAATAGTGTGGCGCGGACCGAGCGGTAGCGGGAGGCCAAGCCTGCGCCGCACTCGCCTCGCAACATGTTTGTGGCACCCCGTGTCGCAGCGGGAGGGCATGCCCCGACCAGCAAGATGCGGCAGACAATATTATTCTATGGGGTTTTTGGTTTTGTGATAAACCACAAACTCCCATAGAATACGGGGCGTGACTTCCGTAATTGAACAAATTGAAGCTGCCCGCATTGTCCCCGTGGTTGCCGTTGACGGCGCCGAAGAGGGCCTGAAACTCGCCGACGCGCTGATCGCCGGTGGCTTGCCAATTGCGGAAATCACGCTGCGTTTGCCGCACGCGATGGATGCCATCCGGGCCGTTGCCAAAGAGCGCCCCGAGGTTTTGGTGGGCGCTGGCACCGTAATCAACGTGGAGCAACTTGAAGAGGCGGTGGCTGCCGGTGCCAAGTTCATCGTTTCGCCTGGCACCTTCGAGCCAGTAATCAAGCGCGCTCAAGAACTGGGCGTTCCGATTCTGCCCGGTGTAGCTACCCCATCGGACATTATGCGCGCCGTGGCGCTGGGCCTAGACGTAGTGAAGCTGTTCCCGGCAGGCGTGGTGGGCGGCCCTGGCGCCATCAAGGCGTTCAGTGGCCCATTCCCGCAAATTCGCTTTATGCCCACCGGCGGTGTTACCACCGGCAACCTGGGCGAATACCTGGCCATCCCTGCCGTAGTGGGCGTTGGTGGTACTTGGATGGTAGACCGCAAACTGGTGACCGATGGCAAGTACGATGAAATCACTCGCCTCACTAAAGAAGCTATTGAAGCCGCTGAAGCTCTGCGCCCGTCCAAGTAAACCAAACTGTCATTCTGCGGCAAGTTCGCGCAGCGAGCGCAGATCGCAGAATCTCGCAATAAAGTAACCGACTAGGAGATTCAATGTCGAACAAAGCCCTGCACTTGCTGCCGGAAAAAGACTTAACTTATGACATCGTGTCATTGGGTGAGGTAATGCTGCGCCTAGACCCAGGCGACCGCCGCATCCGCACCACCCGCAAGTTCGATGCCTGGGAAGGTGGCGGCGAGTACAACGTGGCTCGTGGCCTGCGCCGCGTGTTCGGCAAAAAGGGTGCCATCGTGACCGCTTTGGCGGATAACGAGGTAGGCCGCCTGGTGGAAGACTTCATCATCAACGGCGGTTTGGACACCAAATACATCCAGTGGCGCGATTATGACGGCATCGGCCGCGAGGTCCGCAACGGCCTAAACTTCACCGAGCGCGGCTTTGGCGTGCGCGGCGCGGTGGGCATGTCTGACCGGGGCAACACTGCAATTTCGCAAATGAAGCCCGATGATGTGGACTGGGATGAGTTGTTTGGTAGTGGCGTGCGCTGGCTGCACACCGGCGGCATCTTCGCTGCTCTGTCCGAAAACAGTGCCGATGTGGCGGAAGCCGCGATGACCGCAGCCAAGAAGCATGGCACCATCGTCAGTTATGACCTGAACTTCCGCCCCTCCCTGTGGAAGTCCATTGGAGGAACTGCCCGCGCCCAAGAGGTGAACCAACGCCTGGCCAAGCTAGTTGACGTGATGATCGGCAACGAAGAAGACTTCACTGCCTCGTTGGGCTTTGAAATCGAGGGCACCGATGAGCACCTGTCCGACCTAGACAGCAGCGCCTTCCGCAAGATGATCGAAACCGCCGCCGAGGCTTACCCCAACTTCAAAGTTGTAGGCACCACCTTGCGCGGCGTTAAGACCGCCACCATCAATGACTGGGGCGCCGTAGCTTGGTCGCGCGAAGAGGGCTTTGTGGAGGCTAAGCACCGCCCGCTGATGGAGATTTACGACCGCGTAGGTGGTGGCGATAGCTTCGCTTCCGGCCTCATCTACGGTCTGATGGAACTCGATACGCTGCAACAAGCCGTTGATTACGGTGCTGCCCACGCCGCCATCGCCATGACCACTCCCGGCGATACCTCCACTGCGAACTTAGCTGAAGTTAAAAAGCTGGCTGGCGGGGGATCCGCCCGCGTCGACCGATAACCGATAAGCGGTCACTACGCGCGACTTGCGGCGTCGCTCTCTTCGCTTGTGGAGTGTATCTCCACGGCGCTGCGGTTGCGCCTGGCAATTCATCACGTATTGACCGCTTCTCGGAGAACCCCACTCATCCCTATCTGACGCCTGCTCGGAGTCAGTAGTGTTCGAAAGCCCCTACGGCAAATGTCCGTGGGGGCTTTTAGCTTTGGATTATGTTGCGGAGCGCTAGTGTTTCGGAGATCAGGGCCGCCGAAGAGCCGTTGTTGGCAGACGACGTGCCCTTGATGCAGCAAGCTGCGCAGGCAGTGGCCGCGGCGGTCACGGATGACGGGTTTCAGCCGCCAGACCATGTGGTTTTGCTGGTGGGCGCAGGTAACAACGGTGGCGATGCGCTGTGGGCCGGGTCTTACCTGGCCAGCGAGGGGTTCACGGTCACGGCGTACTTATTAGCTGATTCGGTCCACGCGGAGGGGCTAGCCGCGCTGCAAGCCAACGGCGGGCAAGTGTTGCGCGTCATTGCCTTGACCGGGTCCCGGCAGCCCATCGCAGCCCGTACCGGAGGTATGCCCGATGTTGCAGCATCGTCGGCAACTAACCCTTTGGCAAACATACCGACAGTGCCGGTGGCGGTAGCTAGCGCCCAGATCGCACATGCTCAAGTGATAATTGACGGTATTCTCGGCATCGGGGCCAACGGGGCGCTGCGCGGGGTCGCGTCCGATCTGGTGCAAGAAACTGACGACTATTGGGGCGGCAAGCCCCTCACGCCCTACCAACGGGGCAGGCGCCCATGGGTTATAGCCGTGGATTGCCCCAGCGGCATCCTGCTTGATGGGGAAAACGCTGGCCAAGTGCCCGGCCCCGTGTTGGCTGCCGATCACACCGTAACTTTCGGAGCGCCCAAACCTGGCTTGGAGTTACCGCCGGCATCGCACTATGTGGGCAAACTGAACGTGGTTGACATGGGCTTTGACCTGCAAAACTCCACGTCGGCGCCGCAGGTCGAAACCAGGGGAGAGGTTTCCACGCCTTCTGCGGCGGGTCCACATATTCAGCGCCTAACTGCCGATGATGTCGCGTATTTATTGCGCGTGCCCGGCCCGGCGGACCAAAAGTATTCCAGAGGGGTAGTGGGGGTAGTGGCTGGCTCATCGCGTTACCCGGGGGCTGCGATGCTCACCACTGCGGCGGCTAGCAACAGTGGCGCAGGCATGGTGCGTTATCTCGGCCCAGCTTCAGTTTCGCAGATGGTAGTGGCCGCCCACCCAGAAGTTACGCTCGGTGGCGGGCAAGTGCAAAGCTGGGTGTTGGGGCCAGGCATCCCCACCGAATTGAGCGGCGATCCGGATGATGGCCAATTGGAAAAAGTGCGCGCCTCGCTCTCGCAAGCTACTGGCGCGTTACCCGGGGCAGGCGGTGCGGTACCTGCCGTGGTGGATGCGGGCGCCCTGCAAGCCATCTCAAAACCCCTGCCACCCTGGGTAGTGTTAACCCCGCACGCGGGGGAGTTGGCGGCACTCATGTCGGCTCACGGAGTGCCCACCAAGCGTTCCGACGTGGAGGCAAATCCCTTAGCTGCCGCGCAACAGGCCCAAAAAGTTTTGGGCGGCACCATCGTGCTAAAAGGGTCCACTACGCTGATTGTGGGGCCAGGGGGTACCGTGTATTCGCAGGCAGATGCGCCACACTGGCTGGCTACCGCTGGGGCTGGTGACGTGTTGGCCGGCTTACTTGGCACGATGTTGGCTGCCCGGGCACCTGAAGTAATAGCTGACCCGAACCTGGCCGCTGAAATTGCGGCCGCTGCCGTTTACCTGCATGGCAAAGCCGCCGATCAAGCCAACCCGGGCGGCCCGGTCACGGCCAGCGCCGTCGCCAACCGCCTCCCCACCACCATCGCGCACGTGCTGAACAATGCATGATCCTGATCTTGTTGCCAATGGCGACACCCGAAATGTAGTTGATAAGTACCGTTATTGGACTGAAGCTGCAATTAAAAAAGATTTAGCTGAAAATCAGCGCGGCAACTTACACATTGCAATAGAGAATTGGACTCACGATTTCAACATCGGCTCCATCGTACGCACGGCCAATGCCTTTAATGCCGCTGGCGTTCACATCATCGGCCCTAAACGCTACAATCGGCGCGGGGCTATGTGTACTGATCACTATTTGAATATGTACCATCACAATGACGTTGCCGAATTTGTGGAATGGGCTAGCAACCGGCAATTACCAATTATCGGAATCGATAATTTGCCCGGTTCCCAGCCAATTGAAGGTTATGAATTCCCCGCAGATTGCGCCTTGGTTTTTGGTACCGAAAAAGATGGGCTAACTGCCCCCGCAATTTCAGCCGCGCAGGCATTGTTGCATATTACTCAATACGGTTCCACACGTTCGATTAATGCTGGGGCGGCCGCCGCCATCGCCATGTATGCCTGGTCCACCAGTTTTGACTGAAATATCTTTGGCTGAAACCTAAATTGTCTGAAACCTAATATGTCCATGGCGGGTAATAGTTTTAGGTCCATGGAACAGGATGTGGACACCCGCTTTGCCGAGGTTTATCAGGCGATTGTGTCGCGTAACCCGGAGCATGATTTTGCGCCTTCGTTGGAACGCGTGCAGCGGGTGATGGAGTTTTTGGGTGACCCGCAAAAAAGTTTCCGCATCGTGACCGTGACCGGCACTAACGGCAAAACTTCCACCGCGCGGATGATCGAAGCGCTGGTGCGGGCATATGGCCTGCGGACCGGCCTGTTCACCTCGCCGCATCTGACCAACATCACCGAGCGCATCACCGTTGATGGCGAACCCATCACCAAGGAAAAATTTATTGAGGTGTACGATGATGTGGCACCTTATATCGAAATGGTGGACACCGAGTCTCAAGCGGCTGGCGGACCACGGTTAAGTTTCTTTGAAGTGCTAACCGTAATGGCTTTTGCCGCGTTTGCTGACGCGCCAGTAGATGTAGCCGTTGTAGAAGTTGGGATGGGCGGGGAGTGGGATGCCACCAACGTCGCAGATGCCGATGTTTCCGTGATTACCCCCATCGGGCTGGACCACCAAGAATGGTTGGGCGATACCATTGCCGCCATCGCAGCCACTAAGGCTGGCATCATCAAGCCCAAAGGCGTGTTAGTGCGCTCCGTGCAAGAGCCGTTAGCCGCCGACATTTTAGATGAACGCGCTGCTGAAGTGGGTGCGCGGGTGGTGCGCGAGAACCAAGAGGCGTTTGTGGTGGACCGCCAAATGGCGGTAGGTGGCCAGGTAGTTACCTTGCAAACTCCGGGCGCCGTTTATGCTGACATTTTCTTGCCGCTGCATGGCAAACATCAAGCGCACAATGCGTTGTTGGCGCTCGCCGCCGTTGAGCAGTTGCTGGGCGGTGGGGCAGCGGGGGCGGCAAGCTCAGGAACTGGCGCCAAAGCGTTGGCAAGCGAGCCGGTTTCCGAGGGCTTTATGTCCGTGACCTCCCCGGGCCGCTTGGAATTGCTGCGTGATTCGCCGCCCATTTTGGTGGATGTGGCGCATAACCCACATGGCGCCGAGGCGTTGTCCGATGCCGTAGCCGAAACGTTTGGGTTCAGCAACCTGGTGCTGGTGTTTGCCGCCATGGCAGACAAAGACGTGGAGGGCATTTTGGCCGCTTTGGCTGAGAACGCTGAAGCCATTGTGTTGACCCGCAACTCCTCCCCGCGCTGCGCTGACCCGGAAGATATTGCCCCCATCGCCCGGCAGATTTTCGGTGATGACAATGTTTATGTGGAACCAAAACTGAATGAGGCGATAGCGCAAGCCGTTGACCTGGCCGAAGAGGCGGATCCCACCGGCATGGGCACCGGAGCTGGCGTTTTGATTACGGGTTCGGTAGTTACCGTGGGCGATGCCAAGTTACTACTGGGCCGGGGGCCGTCCACTGCTAGCGCCTCTGCTCCGCCAAACGCCAGCGAGCGGCTCGCCAATCTACGCGATTCGGATTTCCGTTCCGTTCTGGATGGGGAATCGCCCGCAGTGGCAACCCTGGATGATGATTACGATGCCGATGGCGATTTTGACGATGATCCAGATGCCCTGCTGGGTTGGGATGCCGGGTTTGATGATGAAAACGGTGAAGAGTGATATTTCGTCATTCTGCGGCAAGGAGCGAAGCGAGGCAGAGCGCGGAATCTCCAAAGCGTAATCAGTAACGTAAGGTGTTAGCGTGAACACTGTAACGGCCCTCAGTTGGCTGCCTTATGTGCTGATCCCGCTGATTGTGGTGGCGCTCGCGGCCACCTTCTGGGCGCTTACCGTTCGCAATAAGCGCCGCGCGGGTAGCTCCATCGAGGAGTTACGCCGCCAAGCAGCGGGTAGCACCACGCGCCCAGAGGTTGCTAAACGCCCAGGCCAACCACCCAGCGCTGGCACTGGGCCAGGATCAGTGTCCCCAGCATCAGTGTCCCCAGCCAAAGTTACCCCCATCCTGCCTACGCTGGATACCCCAGAAGCCAGCGGCACCCGCTTAGCCCGCCTGCGCAGCCGCTTGGCCAAATCAGGGAGCCCGTTCGGCACCAAACTGCTTAACTTGCTTTCGCGCGATCATTTGACCGATGCTGATTGGGATGTATTAGAAGAAACGCTGTTAGTGGCAGATGTGGGTGCTGGCCCCGCCGCCGAACTTGTTGCCGCGCTTAAGACCCGTGTGCGGGTGGAGGGCGCGAGCGACCCAGCCCGAGTCAAAGCCATTTTGCGCGAAGAACTGATCCGCCTAGTAGACCCCACCATGGACCGCAGCCTCAACCTGGGCACGCACCACCCTGCATCTCGTCATTCTGCGGCAAGCCTCGTAGAGGCGCAGAACGCAGAATCTAGTGTTCCCGCAGTAGTGCTGGTAATCGGGGTAAATGGAACCGGAAAAACCACCACCATCGGCAAGTTGGCCCGGGTGCTGGTGGCCGATGGTAAAACCGTGCTGCTGGGCGCTGCCGACACCTTCCGCGCCGCCGCTGCCGACCAACTCCAAACCTGGGGTTCCAAGGTGGGCGTGCGCACCATCCGTTCGCAGAAAGATGGTGCCGACCCCGCTGCAGTGGCTTTTGAGGCGGTGAAAATCGGTAAGGCCGAAGGCGTTGACGTGGTTTTGATCGACACTGCTGGGCGTTTGCAAAACAAACAAGGCTTGATGGATGAACTGGGCAAAATTACCCGCGTCATCGAAAAAGAAGCCCCCATTTCAGAGGTGTTGTTGGTACTAGACGCCACCACGGGGCAAAATGGTATGCAGCAAGCTCGGGTGTTTTCCGCCGTGGCTGGCGTTACCGGCATTGTGTTAACCAAACTAGATGGCACCGCGCGCGGCGGCATCGTCATTGCAGTGCAACGTGAGCTAGGCGTGCCCGTCAAGCTGGTCGGCCTAGGCGAAGGTCCCGATGACCTGGCACCTTTTGATCCCACCCAATTTGTAGAGGGAATTCTAGGAGAATGATTTCCCGTCATTCTGCGGCGAGGAGCGGCAGCGAGGAAGATCGCAGAATCCAGCACGGAGCACGCATTTATAATGGAAACCGGAAGCCCCGGAGCCATTTGGCGTCTAAAAAACCACGGCAATCAAACATCACACCGCCGCCTGCGGCATATCCGCATGATTAAGCGCTAAATTGGGGCTGTGAAGTTCCCAGGTACCGGTGAAATTAGGGTAGGCGGCGTCCGCGAGGCCATTGCGGATCCGGTGGCGTCCAAAATAGTTAACCCGGAAAAGCGTGGTTGGTTCGATTGGACCAAAGAGGCCAAGGTTTATGCCTTTGGCAGCGATGCCGACCTGGATGATTTCCATGAAGAGGGCTTTGGCATGTTTGACCCAAAGCCTGCTAAAGAAGTGCGGAACAAGGGCCTAAAAGTATTGTCCGTTTTGGCCTTGACCCTACTGGGCGCCATGTTGGCGGTGGGTTATTTAACGGGAGCCATCGGTAACTTGCCCCCGCTGCAACCCATTATTGGGGCCGGTACACCCACTGCGGCAGCCACTCCGACCGCCGCGCCCACGGTAGCCCCGCAATACTTGGGCCAAGTGCGTAGCGATATGGTGGTAGACATCCGCTTGGACCCAACTGAAGAGTCGAACATGGTGGGCATTTTGGCCGTGGGGGGCGTTGCCAACATTACCGGCGAGACCCAAGATGGCTGGATCCCGATTGCCATTGCCGACTTAACCGGCTGGGTTTCTGAAGAAGAGGTTGAACGCTCCGAAGGCCTCACCTTTGAATCAGACGCGGAAAGCGACCCCACCAGCGCCACCACCATTAACGGAGCCAACTTCCGCACCGGGCCATCGGTAAATGACTCCATTATCTTGGTAGTTCCACGGGGCGCAGAGGTACGCATTACCGGCCCCATCGAAAACGGTTGGGCACCGGCCGAGTACCGGGGCGAAACCGGGTACCTGGCTGTGGTTAACTTGAATTTGCACTAAATAATTGCCTGTCTAAGCGCAATCCAAGACGTTTAGTGTGTTCTTTGACGCGCTCGGTTTAAGTGCTGGGCGCAGTAGTTGGTAGGCTGGGCGCGTGATCAAACACCGTGCGCTGGGCAACAGCGGCCTGCAAATCTCTGAAATAACTTACGGCAACTGGCTGACTCATGGCTCCCAAGTGGAGAACGATGTTGCCACAGCTTGCATCAATGAGGCATTGGACCTGGGTATCACCAGTTTTGACACGGCTGATGTTTATGCCAACGGCGCTGCCGAGTCGGTGCTGGGCAAGGCGCTAAAAAATGAACCGCGTGAAGGTTTGGAAATCTTCACCAAAGTTTATTGGCCCGTACGCGCTAAAGGCCCCAATGACTCGGGTCTTTCCCGCAAACACATTATGGAGTCAATCAACAACTCCTTAAAGCGCCTGCAAACTGATTATGTTGATTTGTATATGGCGCACCGCTTTGATTATCACACGCCCTTGGAAGAAACCATGAAGGCATTTGCCGATGTGGTAAACCAAGGCAAAGCGCTTTACATTGGCGTTTCGGAATGGACTCCGGAACAACTACGCAAGGGCCAAAAAATTGCCCGCGAATTAGGTGTGCCGATTATCTCCAATCAGCCGGAATACAACATGTTGTGGCGCATTATTGAGCCGGAAGTTATCCCTACTTCCCAAGAATTGGGTATTTCACAAATCGTATTTTCCCCGATGGCGCAAGGTATTTTGTCCGGTAAGTATTTGCCTGGCCAACCTGCCCCGGTTGGCTCGCGTGCTACCGATGACCAAGGCGGCGCCGCGATGATTGCGCGCTGGATGAACGATGACATTTTGGCGCGCGTGCAAAACCTAAAACCCATTGCTGAAAGCCTGGGGTTGACGATGCCGCAATTAGCGCTGGCTTGGGTGTTGCAAAACCCCAATGTTTCCGCCGCCATCGTCGGGGCTTCGCGCCCTGGCCAACTTGCCGAGAATGTTAAGGCTGCTGGGGTAGAAATCTCGCCCGAGGTAATGAAGCAAATTACTGAGGCTTTGGGTGATGCGGTCACTTTTGACCCCGCCGTTACTGGCCCGCGCTCGCCACTAGAGCGCCTCACTTAATAGCTACTAGGTGCCGGTACGTTTGCCAGTCTGTGCAACGTACCGGCACTTTTTGTTTAGGGGCTAAAAAAAGTCACGTAGCATAAGTGCAGCGAGTATTCTTAAAAATAATGAGGAGTTTATAAGTGAGAGTTTTGGTGGTAGGCCGGGGTGGCCGCGAACATGCCGTAGTGCAAAAGTTATTGCGAGATGGCGTAACTGAAGTTTTTGCTGCGCCTGGCAATGTGGGTATGGCGCCAGCGACCCTAGTGCCAATAGATGAAACCGACGTGGCGGCGTTAGCCGATTTTGCGCAGTCAAACCAGATTGACCTCACCATCGTCGGTCCCGAAAGTGCGCTAGTGGCAGGCATCGTAGATGAATTCCAAAAGCGCGGTTTGCGCATTTTTGGCCCTACCAAAGCAGCGGCCCAATTGGAGGGCTCTAAAGCGTTTGCCAAACAAATTATGGCTAAATACGGTATTCCAACTGCCGCTTATGCTGAGTTTACCGAAATCGCCCCCGCCATCACTTATGTGCGCGAAAAGGGTTTGCCATTTGTGATTAAGGCCGATGGCTTAGCGGCAGGTAAGGGTGTATTAATCCCCACTACTTTAGATGAAGCCGAAAATACCATTTATGAAATGCTCTCCGGTAATGCTTTTGGCGAATCGGGTAAACGCATTGTTATTGAAGAATTCTTGGATGGTGAAGAATTCTCATTAATGAGCTTTGTGGGTTCGGATCAAAACGGCGCCATCCGGTTTGAACCGATGCCGGTAGCCCGGGATTACAAGCGCGCATTCGATGGCGATCAGGGCCTCAACACGGGTGGCATGGGCGCACACAGCCCCAACCCCCGTATCACCGATGAAGATACCGCCCAGGCCATCGCACAAGTGGTGGCCCCCACGGTGCAAGCCTTGTGCGATGAGGGCATTCCCTTTACCGGTGTGCTCTATGCGGGTTTGATTAAAACCGACGATGACGTAAAAGTTATCGAATTTAATGTGCGCTTCGGTGACCCAGAAACCGAAGTTGTATTGCCGCGCCTGGAGACCCCGCTAGTGGATGTGATCAGCCACGTAATGGACAACCAGCCCAATAATGCCCAATGGTCAGATCAACCAGCCGTAGGCGTGGTGCTGGCCACTGAAGGCTACCCTGGTGATTACCCCAAAGGTACCCCAATCAATGGCCTGGATAACCTGAACGATGTTGAGGTTTACCACATGGGCACCGCTACGAACGCCAACGGTGACCTGGTGAGCAACGGGGGCCGGGTGCTGTTTATCAGCGCCAAGGGCAATACCCTGCAAGCTGCCCGGGCCAAGGTTTACCAGGAAATCGAAAAGATTGATGCCCCGGCCCTGTTTTACCGCACCGATATAGGGTAATGATGGAGCATTTGCGCCTGTGGGGGTGCCACAATTCTATTATTCGGTAGGGTAAGCCAGCATGGCAGCGGCAGAGAACCCTACAAAAGTTGAAAATCGAGACCAGACGGTTTCCGATGTATTGGCACACACGCCCACTAGCAAACCAGAGCCGAAAGATGATCTGGTTACTACCCATCACATGTTGAAGACTGACGATGGGGATTTGCGCTACTCAGCCACTATCGGTCGCATCGTCATCGCGGAAGAAACCATCAAAGATGACAAGTTTGAAGGCCGCAAACCGAAAGCCGAAATCTCGGTCACTTATTACACCCTAGAACCTGAGCCGGGCACCAAAATCGATGTCAAAAACCGACCGGTAGTGTTTGCGTTTAATGGCGGTCCCGGCTCTAGCTCCGTATGGCTGCACCTTGGGGTGCTGGGCCCCAGAAGAGTAGACATGGGCGATGCGGGCAACCTGACGCCCCCACCTTTTGGCTTACTGGACAACCCAGAAACCCTGCTAAAGTATGCCGATCTGGTATTCATTGACCCGATCAGCACTGGCTTCAGCCGCGCTGCCGAGGGTGAGTCACCTAAGGATTACCACGGTTTCACAGGCGACATCGAGCAGGTTGGTGAGGTGATCCGCCTGTGGACCACGCGCAATGGCCGCTGGCTCAGCCCCAAATACATTCTGGGCGAAAGCTACGGCGGCACCCGCGCCGCAGCGCTGGTGGATTACCTGCAAAACCGGTACGGCATGTACTTCAACGGGGTAGTGATGGTAGCCCCAGCGCTGAACTTGGAGACCTTGTTCCACGCCCAAAATTCGGACCTGCCGTACCCCATGTTCTTGCCGGTTTATGCCGCCGTAGCACACTACCACAATGTTCTGCCGCAAAACGTCACGCTCGATGAAGCGGTGAAAAAAGCCGAAGATTATGTGGATGAATACCGCACTATCCTGGCTAAAGGCAACAAGCTCACCGAGGCTGAGTTCAAAGGCGCTGCTGCCAAGCTAGCTGAAATCACTGGACTGAGCCAAGAGTACCTGGAAGAATCAAACCTGCGCGTGACTCATGTGCATTACCTAGCCGAGTTGCTGCGGCATCGTCGTCAAGTAGTAGGCCGCTTGGACGCCCGCTTTACCGGCCCGGCCCTCAGCTACGTCAACGAGCGCCTCAGCTTTGACCCGTTCGGCACCGCCACCGAGGGCGCGTTCACGGCAGCGTGGAACCACTACATCCACGATGAACTCGGCTACCACAATGATTTGGCGTATGAGACTAGCACCGACAAGGTACGCCCGTGGTCCTACAAAGAGTTTGAGGGCGCCTCGGTTGACATGGTAGACAAGATGGCATCGGCCATGATTGTTAATCCGCACTTGCAAGTGCAGGTGGCCCTGGGGCGCTACGATGCGGGCGTGCCGAAAGAGGCCGTGGAGTACACGCTGGATCACCTCACCATCCCGGCTGAAGCCAAGGGCCGCATTGAAACCCTGACGTACCCGGCGGGCCACATGATGTATTTGCACCAGCCGACGCGCATTAAGCAATTGGAAGATATAGCGGCGTTTATTGCCAAGACGTCGAACCGCTAGGCTCCGAGATTCTGCGATCTTCCTCGCTTCGCTCCTTGCCGCAGAATGACGAGAATGGCAGATTGCGTCCCATTCGAGCAGTACCTAGCGCTAGGCATGGAGTTCCCTATGCGGTCTGCAGCTGCGGCCCGGAGGCCTTGTGCAGAATGACAGTGGCGTTAGGCGCGGGTGATCTGTTCGGGTTGCACGATGCCGATGCCGGGCAAGTCAACTTCCGGCACCGGGGTAACGGTGAAGTGGGCGGAGCGGCGCAACATTTCAGCGGTTTCCGGGTCAGTTAACACCTGGCCCGGCGCTGCTGCTTGAGCCAACAAGCGGGATAGGTCAACGCCAGGGCCATACAAATCGCCGTAATTGGAAAGCAACCGGGTCCACACCATCGCGCCATGAACCTGGGCCGGAAAGCCCTCTTTGGACATATTTGCCAGGCGCAGTGCGATGTCAGCGCCGGTATCGGGGCGGGCGGTCACGTATAGCACAAAGTCAAACGAATTGGTGATGATGCGCGCGCCATTGGCATTGGCAATGTCGGAAACCCGGTCATGGAAATCTTGGACAAATTCTTGTAACTCATGCAGCCCAAAACCCCGAGTATGCGGAATGTAATCCACAATCCAAGCAAAACCCACGCCCGCAGTGTGGGGGAACTGTTGATCGTCATCGGACACGCCGCGCCGCAAAATGTTTTCCGTGGTGAGCCGGTGAATGGCGGAGGCATAATGGCGCAGCCAAAGTTTTTCCACTAAAAACTGTAAAATTTCAGTTTGGGCGGGGGCAAAGGCTGCCGCTTCCATCCGCGCTGCGGTATCCCCAATGCCGCGCGAATCCGCTAAATGCGTGGTCAAAGCCTCAACTTGCCAAGCCGCCAAGCGCTCCACATTAACGCCGATGGAGCGCACCAACGATGCTAAAGCGCGTTCGGAGAAATTTTCCTGGTTCTTAAACTCGCGCAGCTTAGTTAAACCCTCAACATCGGAATCCTTAAACAGCGCATGCGCCGGGTCCGGAAATGGCAACCCGGCCCATAGCCAAAGCTGATCTAGTTCTTCAGCGGACCAACCAGTTTTAGCCGAAAGCTCTTCAATGGTGTACAGGTTATCGTTGCCAAAAACACCTGGGTCAATTTGCGAATCTAGTAACGCTAATGAACTCAAGTCCAGCGGCGCCGCGTGTTTGGCTTCCCGGTGCGGTTCGGGCTGCGTCTCGGGCTGCGGTTCCACTTGAGGTTTGGACTCGGTCACGCGGTACAGTATGGCACAACCAGGCCACGTGATTACCCGCTTGCCGCGCGTTATGGGCTATCGGATGGGCGCGTGGTCGTCAGCAGTGCCGTCAGTTGCGGCATTAGCGAAATGGCCATCCAGAGCTTCACCATCGTCGGCGTTGCGGGGGTCATGGGCATAACGCAGGCGGTAAGGCTGCACCGGGCCAACGCCGCGCGCATCAAAAGGTTGCTGAGGCACGATGTTGAACTCATCATGGTGGGCCAAGCGGGCGGCAGCGGCAGGCCCGATGTAAACCTCATTGGGTTCAGCGGCGCCAGTAATGCGGCTGGCCAGGTTCACCCCGGGGCCATAAACATCGCCATGAGCAGCCAAAACGCGGGTCCAGACCATGCCGACACGCACCGGGCCACAAATTCCAATTTTGCCTTGCTCCGCCAAACCTAAGGCGATTTCAGCACCGGTTTGCACATCATCAGCCACAAAGAACACGGCATCGCCGATAAAGCTGATGATGCGCCCACCACGGGTGTTGATGATGTCCCAGCATTGGTCGGTGAAGTCGCGGATCAGGTCGCTAAACTCGCGGGCCGAAACATCCTTCATGCGCGAGGTGAAGTTAACCAGGTCGGCAAAACCCACGGCGCGGAGCAGCGGGTAGTCGCGGTCATCACCATTTAGGCCACGCTGGGCGATGGCAGTAGTGGTGAGGCGGCGCACGGCGTCGGCGTATTGGCGTTTCCAAATATGGTCAACCAAGGGCAGCACCTTGTTAGCCTGGGCGGGGGCCAGATCGGCCGCTAGCAGACGGGCCTCAGTGTCGCTAACGCCTTGAGTGCGTTGGATTTCTTGGATAATCGCTTCAACTTGGCGCATGGCTAACCGTTCCAACCCAGCCGAGGCGCTGCGGATCATCGAACCTGCCGAATCGCGGTCCAAACCTTCTTCCGCCATGAACTTGAGCGCGTATTTCATGGATTCTACGTCGGATTCGGCGTAGCGGACTTCTGCCGGGTCAATGGGCGGGCGCCCCAACCAGCGCACAAAGTCAGAGACCATGCCGGGGCTGACGCCAGCCTGCTCGGCCAATTGGTCGGCGTTGTACACCAACGGGCCGCCCATAACTTGTGGGTCAATGTTGGCTTCCAGTTGGGCCAGTTTGGCAAAGGTGGCCATCGAGCTGATATCCACACCCAAAGCTGGGCGCGGGATCCGCCGCGACATGGTGCCGCCATTGTTTTCCGGCGGGCTAAGGCTTTCTGCCGGGCGTAAGTTTTCCGGCGCGCCAGAATCACTAGGCGGCATAAATGTGTCCTGGCTCACATTTTCTATCCTATGGTGGTTTGCTAGGTTTTACGAAACCAGCTAGGGTGGCTTGGCGGGTTCTACGCCGCTTTTTGGCCGCCTAGTGTTCGGTGAGTTGTCCGCCTACCGATGATGCCGCAGCAATGAGCGCTAAATAGCGCCGCTTGATTACAGTAAATGGGACAAAAACAGCGTGACAAACGCGAAATAGATTAGTAGCGCAGTGATGTCTTTAATGGAAGTGATGATGGGGGCGGCACCAGCGGCGTGGTCCGTGCCGATTTTCACCAGGAACCATGGCACTACAAAGCCCAGCAACGCGGAGACCGTCATCGTCGCAATCAAAGCTGCACCCACTGCCATGCCCAGGGCTGGCAGGCCCGTCCAAACGGCAGCCAATAATCCGCTGGGGATGCCGGTGATGATGCCGAGCGAGGCGCCCACGCCCACCTCTTTGAAAAACGCTTTACCGAAGTGGTTAATGTCAATGTGCCCCATGGCCACGCCGCGCGCAAATACCGTGCTGCTTTGGGTGCCTACCGAACCGCCGATGTTCATAATCAGCGGGATAAACATCGCCACGGCCGCAACGGCGTTGAGGCTAGCTTCAAAGCGCTCTACTACGATGGCAGCCACCAAACCGCCTAACACTGCCAAGATCAAAAAGGGCAGGCGCACTTTCCAAATGCGCCACAAGCTACCGCGCACCATCAATTCGGAGCGTTCGCTTTCTTTGCCAACGGTGGCAGCCAAACCGCCTTGGAAGTAAAGGTCTTCGGTGGCCTCATCGGCCTGCACGTCCAGTGCGTCATCTACCGTGACGATACCGACCAGTTGGTTCTCGCTGTTGACTACCGGAACTGAGATTGAATCTAGTTCTTGGAATACGCGCACCACGCGCTCTTGGTCGGTATCCGTGGTAACGCACATGGCTGGTTGCGTCATAACGGCAGCCACTAACGCATGTGGGTCGGCGATCATGAGGCGGCGTAGCGAAATTACACCATCTAGGCGGTTTTCTGGGCCCACCACATAAACGGTGTAAATATTTTCGGCCGTGCGAGCCTGCGCCCGTACTTGGGCCAAGGCCTCTTCGATGGTTAGATCCCGGCTGATCGCCGTGAAGTTGGGGCTCATCAAGGCGCCCGCAGTTTCCGGCTCGTAGCCGGTATTTGGCGTGGTGCCGGTGGTTACGCCTTGGAAATTATCCTTAAACGTCTCGTTATCAATAACGATGGGTGAAGTAATGGGGTGCGATTCAGTGCCGCGTACGTTATTCATTGTTGGTGCTCCTGTGTAAAGTTTGGGGCACGCGAAAGCCATTCAATTATTGCATCAATTTAAAAGGCCCGAGATAGGCAGGCTTGAGCGCGCTAAATAGAATAAAGGGGTCTCGGGCTATTATCACCACAACTCATGGTTGCCCACCCCCTTAATTTAGCGCGAAAAGAACACCGCCAAAGATACCCGGCTTTAACGCAGTGGTAAAGCCGGGTATCTGCTAAGAGACAGTGGATAGTTCTATTTAAACCCTATGCAGTTAATATCAAGTTTTCAGTGTGGGCTTCATGTTCATAGAGCTCGCCGTAGCGGCCCCAGTCGATGGCGCGGGCGAGTTGATCTTCAGCATCGGACGAGGTGTAGCCCCGGCGCAGCAAATCGCGGAAGAAGTCTTCACGGAGTTGCCCATCTTGGCTGCCCTTGAGGGCGGTGTAAATGGTTTTAACTAGCGGCACCCGGTTCACGGCTTGGTGCGCAAAGATTTGCTTGGCTTGCAGCACGTCCGCTGAGGCCCAGTCTTTGCCAGCTTGGGTCAAGGTGACGTTAACGCCGTCAATGGTGAGCAGGCCGAGCATTTGTGCGGCATCAACCAAGGGGAGCAGATCGTCAACTTCAAAGCTGAGGTTGTCCGCGAGTTCGGTTAGGTCGGCGCTGCCACCTGCGGCGGCCGTCATCTCCACCAGACCAGCCATCCCACCCACGGAGGCTTCGGGGATGGGGGTGTTGAGCGGCGTGACAGCGGTGTGGCTGACCTTATTGCCCTCCGTCTTGCCATTGCCAGTCAAAACTTCAAACAGGTTGGATTCGATATTCTCAAACTGTGTTGATTTGCGGTCCCGGGGGCGGGGCAGGTCAATGTGTACCTCAGTTAAGATGCGGCCCGGGTTGGAGCCCAACACAAAAATCCGGTCAGCCAACAGCACGGCTTCTTCAATGTTGTGAGTCACCAGGCACACGCATTTATCGGCAAAGGCGGGTTTAGCCCACATCGAAACTAATTCAGTACGTAAGTTCTCGGTGGTCAACACGTCTAGTGCAGAGAACGCCTCATCCATTACCAATACGTCCGGCTGCATAACCAAGGCACGGGCAAACCCCACGCGCTGCTTCATCCCACCGGAAAGCTCGCGGGGGAAGGCCGTCTCAAAGCCGTCCAAACCAATTTGGTCGATGGCTTCTAGCGCCCGGCGGGAGCGTTGGCCCTCATCCATGCCAGCGGCGCGTAGGCCCAACTCCACATTTTGTTGCACCGTGAGCCACGGCATTAGCGCAAAGCTTTGGAACACCATCGCAACCCCGGGGTTAGCGCCGGTTAGCAAGCGACCCCGGTAGAAAACTTCACCCTCGGTAGGGGGCATCAAGCCCGCCATCATGCGTAGCAAAGTGGATTTACCAGACCCCGATTTGCCTAACAAAGCTACTACCTCACCGGGGTACAGCTTGAGGGAAACGTTGTCAATTACGGTAAATTCGCCGCCTTCAGCCGACGGGAACTTTTTGCTGACGTCACGCACCTCAATGAGTGGTTTGCGGGTATCAACTGCTTGGCTAACGGCTGGCTGGTTCATTTGTTTTCCTCTTCCGTCATTCTGCGCGTAGTCGCAGAATCTATTGTTATTTAAGTTTTTCTGTGGTTTCGACAGGCACGAGTAACAGATCCGCCGAAACCAGATTCTAGGCGTAGTTGTACCGCCGCTCGGCACGGTTGTTGAGCGGTTTCCACAAAACTCGGTTCAGACCCACTACAAATACACTCATCACAATTACCCCAATCAGTACGCGCGGGAAATCGCCAGCGCCGGTGGCTTCGGTGATGTAACTACCCAATCCGGGGGCCACCATGTGAGTTTGCCCGTATGAAACCACCTCGGCCACGATGGAAGCGTTCCAAGCGCCGCCAGCGGCAGTAATGCCGCCCGTGACCCAGCTCCCAAAAACGGCAGGCCCATAAAGGTAACGCCATTTTTGCCACAAGTTAAGGCGCAGGTTTGAAGCGGCCTCGCGTAAATCGTTGGGGATAGCTGCCGCACCAGCAATTACGTTAAACAGAATGTACCACTGGGCGCCCAGAGCCATTAAGAAAATACTGCCGTAATTCAAACTGTGTGGCCCTAAGCGGATTAGCAGCACCGCAATAAAGGGGAATAAGAAGTTTGCCGGGAATGATGCCAAAACTTGTACCACGGGTTGGGCAATTGATGTTACTTTGGGATTGAGCCCAATCCAAACGCCAATTGGTACCCAGATTAGCGTGGCGATTACGGTAAATGCCAGCACGCGCAAAAAAGTAATAAACCCAAGCCAGAATGCGGTAATAAACTCACCGAGGCCCACCGAATTTTGTAAATATACAAACATGGAATAAAGGCCCCAAAGCACCAGCAACCCAACTATTACGCCAAAAGCAATATCGCCCGCCCGGCGCTTAGTTTGATTAACTACCAGCGGTGGTTCGGCTAGGCCAAAGGGTTTAGTGGCTTTATCAGTAAAGCGGCGCACTGCCGGGCCTGCTTTAGTGATTAAACCAGGGATAGCAGAGTGGCGTATAATGCTGAGCACCACGCTGCGCTGCTCAGTGGCCCCTTTAGAATCACCTAAGCGGAAGCGTTCGGCCCAAGCGGTGAGCGGGCGCCAGAATAAGAAGTTGGTGCCCACCACCATCAAAATCATTACCAAAATAGCCAACAAAATGCGGCCCATTTGCTCATTAGCCGAAGCCGCTGCTACATATGACCCGATACCGGGCAAGGCATATTCATTATTATTAACCGCAATTACTTCCGAAGCGATTAAGAAGAACCAACCGCCACCGAAACTCATCATGCCGTTCCACACCAGCGGAATTACTCCGTGTGGAGCGTCAATTTGCCAAAAACGTTGCCAGCGAGTTAACCGCATCAAGCGGCTCACATCGTCTAACTCTTTGGGTACCGTGATTTGCGATTGATAAAACGCAAATGTCATGTTCCAAACTTGGGAAGTGAAAATTGCAAAGATAGACGCAAATTCAACGCCCATTTCCGAACCGGGGAATAACCGCAGCCACAAAGTTAAAGTCACTGACAAGAAGCCCAAAACCGGCACGGATTGCAAAATGTCTAGCAGCGGGATCAAAATCTTTTCGGCCCGGCGGCTGCGTGCGGCCACGGTGGCATACACAAAGGTAAATATGGTCGAAGCGATCAGGGCCGCAAACATACGGGCCAGTGAACGGGCAGCATAATAAGGTAAGCGCCAAGGGCTAGTGTCGAAAGCAACCGCTTGGGGGATACGATCAATGGGGGAGTAGGCAGCATCGTACCCGAGCCGGATTATCAGCCAAAAAATGACGATAACGGCAGCCATAATCAACGCATCCGCGCCGATGCGCGTGCGTGAACGGAGCGCTACTTCGGGCGCGTATTGGGTCGACACAATTGCTACATTACTCGCACCTTGGACATTCACGGTGGGCGCGGCACAAACCATAATTCAGTGCTGCTCGCCATGTTCTAGTTAGCCGTAATGGCCTACGTATTAGCACGTAAAACCGCGCAAGCTGTGCCAGGTGCGGTGGCCCAGGCCCGCCGATGGTTTTGGAGTTTTGTTACCAAACTGTTACCGTTTCACCTTATGTCTACCTGCGCAGGCTTAGCCTCCCGCTGCGGCTCGGTCCGCGCTCACCACAAAGGGACCCACAATCATAACCAAAATGGGCACACCCAAAATGAGGCTACTACTGAGCCGCGCCGCGCCCGCCGCTTTGGGGCCCGTACAAAGGCTGCACTAATTTCTACTTTTGTAGTTGGCATGGTGGTGGGCCTGGCTGGCACGCTGGCCCCGGTTTCGACTTTGCCCGCTGCGGCGGCTGTGCCCGGGGTTGCCGCATCCGCAGCTTCCGGCTCTGACAATCAATCAACCGCGCCCCATGTTGCGATTGCGTCGGCGCGAGGTGTGTTAGCCAACGCAACTCTCCAAGCGGCAAACCTCGTGGCCGACCTGTCTGCTTATGGGGCTCCCGGCGCAATTGCGCAGCGTTTCGATGCCGAATTCAACGTAGCCAATCCGGTACGCCTACCCTTTACCGGCGGCGAACAAGCAGCAGCATCGTGGATCGCAGATTCTTTGCGTTCAGTTGGTTTTGCGGATGATGCGGTAACGGTGCAGCCGTTCAGCATCGACCTAGTGGACCCCCTGCAGTTGGCGACCTTAGAAATTATTGGCGCCACCCATGCCCCCGATGCCTTGGAAAACTCGCAAAATGTATTTGTGCGCATTGCTGGTACTGAAGCCGAGGCGGGCATCATCGTGCTAGGTGCCGGTTATGACACGTTCACCCCGGCTGGCGTGACGCTAGAGCCGTCTAAGGGCGCGAACGTATCGCTGTTGCTAGAGACCGCGCAGCGTCTGCAAAATGCCGAGTTAGCACAGACCGTTTATGTTGCCTTTTTCGGTGGGGATGTAGCTGGCCGCGTGGGTGCGCGCCACTTCTTTAACTCCCTACCTGCCGCAGAGCAAGCTAAGATTGATTTGGTAATTAACGTTGATGCTATCGGGGCGGCTAATACCCTATTCTTCACTGCTGAGGTGTGCGCGGGCGATGAGATTTGCCCCGAGCAGTCCGCCGCGTTCGCTTCGGTGGTAAACCGCATTGCGGCCGATGCTGATACCGGCGCTGATTTGGTGCTGTTCAAGGAAGAAGACTTTGACTTTGGTGATTTTGGCGAGTGCCCTTGCTGCGTGTTCAACACCCCCGATGCCGTGATTGGCGTGCCGGTAGTGACGTTGTTCGCCTTTGACTTTGAGGGTTATTCAGCCACCGCGCCGTCATCGTCGGCGACCATCCAGCGTGCCCAAACGGGGGCGGCGCTCGCGGGCTACTCCGCCTTTTTGCAGACCTTGCTGCGGGCGGACCGCACTTTCAACTAATGGCGAATGTCGGCTGAAAATGCGGGCTGCGAGCAGTGGGCGCACTCCCCACGGACGGAAACCCCTAAGATTTCGGACGACGCGCTTGAATCGCACTTGATTGCCGCTATGATTTGTTACTGGCAAAAGCCCCGAATCCGGGGTGTGGCGCAGCTTGGTAGCGCATCTGTTTTGGGAACAGAGGGTCGCAGGTTCAAATCCTGTCACCCCGACTGGATTCGCAAAAACCCCGGAAACATCACGTTTTCCGGGGTTTTTCCTACAGAATTATCGGCTCAGGGCTTCGCGGCAAACGTTTAGCCATTAGGCCACAAAGTAAACGAACCAGGACCGTAATCTACTTCCACACTATCGCTTAGCGTCCAATTGCTAAGTCTAGGTAATTGATCGGATAGCTTTGCAGCTTCATCGCCTGAGGTTTGGTCAAGCTCTGCGCTGTCAGAATAAGAAAACTTGCCATTTATTTCGACTGAGTCATCATATGCAGAACTAACGTATGCGCCATCGCCCCAAAGGTTGGTGACGGCTGCTAGTAATGATTGTTCGTCTTCATCAGTATAGGCGTTGGCTTTGTCAGTCCAATTATAAGTGGCTCGAATTGTGAAATCCATGATTGTCTGCTCCTATAGAGGTATTCTTATCTGTTGTCGGCCTGGGAGCGGGCGACGGGAATCGAACCCGCGTAATCAGTTTGGAAGCATGAATACTCCCGGAATAATCACACTTTGATTTTCCGGGGTTTACCGTGCTAGAATCGTTACCTGACCTGCATCGAAATGGGTTTTAGAAGCCTCTCAGGTTGGACAAACTTGGACAACGTTGGACAAACTTAACAGCACGAATAACAGCACGTGCTACTAAGACACGCCGGAAGGAGATGGGGCTATGCCAGCACGCAAGGAACGAGACGCGCGCGGCCACCTCATGCCCACCACCCGGCGGGGCTTCGGCCACGTGCGCCAGCTACCTTCGGGTAAATGGCAAGCCAGCTATAAAGGCCCGGATGGTAACCGCTACAAAGGCGAAAAAACCTTCAGCTCGAAAGTCGCAGCCAACGGATGGCTAGCCACCATCGAAAATGAGATTGAGCGCGAAACTTGGAAGCCGCCCCACGTACTTAATGCAGAGCTGTTAAAGCCCTATGCACTCAAATGGCTAGAGGCCCGCCGCAACCGCAAAGGCAAACCCCTAGCACCCGCAACCCGTGCGCTTTACCTCGACCAAATCGAACGCGGGATGGCTGACCTGCACAACACCCGCTTAACCCAAATCACCACCGCCGCAGTCCGCGAATGGCACAATGGCCGAGTTAAAATCGGCGCCAGCCAAGCCGGTCACGAAGCAGCGCTGCTCCGTGCCATTCTCAATACCGCCGTAGCGGATGAAATTCTGATGAAAAACCCGGTTCTTGCTGAGTTTTGCAACACCAAAACGGGGCGCAAAATCAGGCCGCCATCTGATGCGGAGTTGGCGTTGCTAATCGAGGCTATTAAACCGAAATTCAAAGCCGCCATCGTCCTCGCCGCTTTTGGTGGGCCACGTAAAGGCGAATGGCTCGGCCTCAAACGCAAAGAACTTCCGCTGGTTGGCGACAGGTACGTCATCGACATCGACGGCCAAACCCAATACCTGCCTGGCCAAGGCTGGAACGAGCGAGAAACCAAATCCGAAGACGGCGTGCGCCGCAACGCACTCCCCGCTTGGGCCACCCCAATCATCACTGACCACCTGCGCGAATTTGTTGGCCCTGGCCCCGACGATTACCTATTCACACCCAACAAACCAGGATCAATGGTGCAAGGTGAATGGGAGCGGGCCTGGAAAGCAGCTCGCAAAGAAGTCGGCGTTGCCCCCGACGAGCGCGGCTACACCGTCCGCCTCCACGACCTGCGCCACTACTACGGCACCAAACTGGCCGATGCAGGTGTGGGCCTAAAACAAATCCAAGCCGCCGGTGGCTGGGGTACTCCAGCGGCCGCTCTGAAATACCTCCACGCGGTACGGGGCGCCGATGCCGAAATGGCCGACCTCCTAGCCCAACCAACCGCTTAAAACAATGCGGCCCCACCGATTCGGTGGGGCCGCATTTTCGCGCTCCAGGCGCTCACTCAGCATCAAGCCACGCTTCAAAGGCCACCGGGTTAATCCTGATGTGGCGCACCTCGCGCAACGTGCCAGGTTTACGCTTGCCGAGCCGCCGGTAAGGCAACTCGCCCTTAGCAATAGCCCGGCGGATCGTTTTCTCATCGCACCCAGCCCGCTCCGCCGCCTCGGAAACTTTCAACGGTTTAGTCGCCACGGCTCCACCTCACTAACGCCGCATAACCGTGATACCCAACCAGAACGCCCAGCACCGTGGAAACCACCAGGGCCATGTTGGCAATCATGCCGCCACCGCCGCCAGATGCGGCTGCTCCTGCTCGACGCCCTGCTGAAGGTAGCTAATAAACGCCCGAACCAAAATCTCGAGGTCGCTAGGACGAAAATCCTCAACCAAGCAAGCCACGCACTCCTGAGCCATTGGGTTCCGCCATCGTTCATATTGATTGTGCGTGCGCAGGTACTCGGTGAGCTGGTCGAAATCCGGGGCCGCATCAAGCGCAGCCTTGGCGTAATGGATGGGCCGCTTTGAGTTCTCAGCGTGCTTGCCGAACTGCTTAAACATTTCGGCCTTAACCCCCAGTTCAGCCCGCTCTAGTGGAGTCATCGCCCAACACCCCCAGCTACATCGATGCCAGCACGGGTGGGCGCTGTAACGTCCAACGGCTCGCCCCACAAATCCAGCTCAGGCTCGCCGTCATTGAGCAGATTGAACCGGATCGCAGCGAACATGGCACCAGCTCCCACGCCACCGAGGAACACGCCCCACAATGACGGGTTCCCCGAATCAGTAGTGCCGGTGGCGGCAATAAACCCGATCACGGCCAACGCCATCGCCAGGTAACCCAATGCCTTACGTACCAAAATATTCATCGGTTCTTCCCTTACTGCTCATCAGTAATTTCAAAAAGACGGGTGCGCCAGCACTTCGATGCCGCCGCAAGAAAACCAGGCACCAACTTCTCAGCACCCAACTCGTAGTAGGTATCCGCAGCGCAAGCCACCAGGGCCATCGCAAAATTGAGATCTTCAAGCGTGTCCGCCTGGGAAAGCCGTTTTAACCAAGACGGAATCTGCTCGTTTTGCACCACGGCCAACGCCGCTGGCGTGTACTTGTGCGCACTCATTTCACGGCTCCCATGCTCAACTTTGCGGCAACAGTCAAAAAATACTCGATTACCATGGGTTACCATCCGACTGATCCACACCCAGCGCTTCCAACAAAGCGGCTCCGTTATTGGTCTGAACTTCCATCACCAGCGCCCCATAGAGGCGAGCATCGGTTAAGTCTGCATCGGTCAAGATTGCGCCAAGGAAATTAGCGCTTTCACAGTTTGACCCAGACAAATTCGCGCCACGGAGGTTCGCGCTACGAAAATCAACACCCTTCAAATTAAGGCAACTCAAATCAGCGCCAGAAAGATTAAGTCCACTAAAATCTCTAAAACGCGGGTCACTCGAACCAGCAAGGTAATCCTTATCCTGGCGCGGCTCCAAAAAACCTTTAATACGCTCAAAATCGGTTACAGCCCTGCTCATTTGGTGGCCTCGGCTTCTGACGGTTCCGACGATGCCGCAGCCTCGGCGTTAGCGAGGAGCTGCCAAACTGTTAAGCCAAATGTCTTTGCTACCGCATCCAGATCGTCAATGCCGAAGTTGACTTTGTTGTTCAACCGAGCTGTCATCGCTGTGCGGCTCAATTTCGCCCGACGGGCGAGTGTAGAGGTCGTTATTTGATGCCGCGCCTTTTCAGCCCGAACCTCTGCGGCGACTTTTGCATGTAAAGTCATGCAACAAATCCTGGCACCATTTTAGGTGCATGTCAAGTCATGCGCCGCGTGGTAGTGTCGCAACTATGGAAAGCACTTTTAATGACCACGTTGTGGCCGTAATCAAGGAGGCGATGGCAGCCGCAGGTATCGAATCCACAAGGGAGTTGGGGCGTAGGATTGGGCGTAATTCGCAATATATGTCACAAAGGCTTGATGGCGGGAATATGCGCACTGGGCGTCGGGTTGAACTTAATGTTACTGATCTTGAACAAATCGCTGCTGCGTTAAACGTACAGCCCAGCGCCTTGGCATTTGCGGCGGAACGTAGGCGGGCGGCGGTAGCAGTTGACTTCCCCGGCGCGCTAATCCAACAGCAGCAGCAAAGTAGCGGCGGACATCAGCAGCAGAGTTATGGCACAGCATCCCGCTAGTCATGCCATTTGGGTGGTACTGGATTCTGAAGGCGTTGAGGTTGGCCGGGTCGGTTTGACCGGGCATTCGGGTCAGCAATCGCAGACCGTCACCCGCTCCAATGAAGAAGCGTTAGAGGAACTATTTGGGAAAGGTTGGCTAGACAAATGAACAAGTACACCGTGAAAGTCACCCGCGATGGCAAATGGTGGTTTGGCGTAGTTGAAGGGCTGCGAGGTGCCGCAACCGAGGTGGCACGCTTGGCTGATCTGGAGATTGAGGTTCGGGATTTATTGGCCGGGTTACTCGATCAAGACGATGATGATTTCGACCTTGATTGGGATATGTCCGCCGTCGGACTATCCCACCAAAGAGTTGCACAGTTACTCACCGCCTGATTGGCAGCAAGTCCTACGGCCTCACCTTTTTGGTGGGGCCGTAGTTGTGTGTGCGCCAGGTGGGCCAGTGGATTCGATTTAGGCATCCGCAAATTGGACGAGTTGCGGGAGTGCGTCAAGTTCGGCGCCGTATTTGTCAATCTCGCACTCGATGTCGTAATGGGTTTGCAGGTTAATCCAGAACCGGGTGTCGGTTCCTAGTACCTTTGAAAGCCGTAGAGCGGTGTCGGTGCTAATTGCCCGCTTGCCCCTTACGATTTCGCTGATTCGGGTTTGCTGCAATCCAGTTGCTTGCGCCAAGCGGTACTGACTAATGCCCAGCGGTTCTAGGAACTGGGTTAGCAGAATTTCGCCTGGGTGGATCGGATCGTGTGCCTTAACCATCTTTGCTCCTCTAGTGGTAGTCAGTAATCTCAACGTTATCGGCGCCGCCATCGCGCCAAACGAAGCAGACGCGCCATTGGTCGTTAATGCGGATCGAATGTTGGCCAGCCCGGTCGCCGGTTAATTTCTCTAGCCGGTTGCCGGGTGGGATGCGAAGGGTGTTTAGTTGCGAAGCGGCATCCAGAACTGACAACTGCATATGGCCTTGCCGTTGCACGTCAGGCCCGAATTTCTTCACATATTCGCGGAGCCAGACCTTCTCGGTGTCTTTATCCTTGAACGACCTGATCACAAGGCCAATACTACCGCTTCGTAATACTACTGTCAAGCAAGACGTGTCCGACGGGGGAATTACAGGTTTTTTGGTTTCGTTGTAACCGATTTTGCGACACGCCGCATCTGCATGAAAAAACATGCGCAAGGATTGGTGCATTGTTGGGGTATGCCTTGGTGCTCCCCGCTGCTCCGTCATCGTACGGCCCCTGCATCGTGCCCCCCCCTGTTAATGGTTAGCCCTGGTGGTGAGTGATGGATTGGTTCTTGCTCATACGGATTGTGGCTTTGGCGGCTGCGATTGCGTCACTCGTTATTTCAGTGAGTACCGTACGCAAATTGGATGCTAGTGCCCGGCGTAGGGCAGATGAAGGTGAACGTTTTGGGGTTGGTCGCTTAGGTCGGCGAGGCGATGCCAAGTGAGTGCGATCGTTGTCCTGCGTTTGCAGCGTGAAGCAGCGGAACGCCGCCGCAGATTACTGCTTAACAGCAAAAGTGGTGCCGGTCCAATAGATGACGATAAGTCCGGCTATGTAAAGGCAGAAGAGAACGATAACGGCGGGGATTCCGGTAATGCCTTCATCCAGGGGCAAGTTCTAGAGCGGTTGGGCGAAGCCGAGCAGCATTTGGCCGAGTTAGAGGCCCGCCGGACCGATACCAGGCGCGAACTGCTGAACTTAGTCGACCAAATCGAGTTGGCCCAACGGCGCATTGCGGACTTAAAAAAGAGGGCCGCGCTATGAGCCAGCAATCACCAATCGTGCGTGGGGCTGGGGATTTTCCTTTCGTCTTTGGCCCTGCGTCATCGTTTAAGCGGCAATACAAAGAAAAGGGTATCTGAGATGGTGTTACCGAATTTATCGGCGGATCAGCGGGCGGCCGCTTTGGCGAAGGCGGCTGAGGCGCGTAAGTGCCAGGCTGATTTTAAGGCCAGGTTGAAGCGGGGCGAGGTTACGCTGGCGACGGTTTTGGAGACCCCCGAGGCCCATGTTGCTTCGATGCGGGTTAAGGCGTTGCTGGAGTCGATGCCGGGCGTTGGCAAGGTTTGGGCGCTGGCGATTATGGAAGTGGTGGGGATTGCTCCCACCCGGCGGATTAGCGGCCTTGGTGCTAAGCAGAAGCGTGCCCTGCTAGTTTTTGACAGGTAGCGCGGGGTTATGGGTAAGAGGCGGATAAAGGTGACGCGGGTGCGGCATCGTAGGTTGGCGCCGCAGCGGGTTTGGTTGCCGACGCTGCTCGATGAGGCGTTTGTGGAGATGCTGGTTGCGCTCAACGTTGAG
>Ga0268261_10000046_pt1 | contig 82629 bp, 70 predicted proteins | sample TergutNc150P1_FD_190353 | JGI IMG/M metagenome (GOLD analysis project Ga0268261, IMG submission 190353) | Nasutitermes corniger P1 segment gut microbial community from laboratory colony in Florida, USA - Nc150 P1 (SPAdes) (version 2) | ecosystem: Host-associated > Arthropoda: Insects >... | reverse complement strand
TAAATCAATATTCAAATGATAATTCAAAAAAGTCATTTGATGAACTTTTTAAAGAACGGGGCTTGTTTGAATATACTAAACCAACTGAATTGATAAAAAAGATAGTACAGTATTCTACGGGGGGGGACATAGTCCTAGATTTTTTTAGCGGTAGTGCAACTACAGCACATGCCGTAATGCAACTAAATGCAGAAGAGAAGTTGCAAGCAATAAAGGACGGAGTTGATCCAAGTACGGTAGGCAATCGCAAGTTTATTTGTGTTCAACTACCCGAATTGATAGACAACAATAGTGAAGCATACAAAGCAGGATATAGCAATATATGTGAGATAGGCAAGGAACGCATAAGGCGAGCGGGTAAGAAAATAAAGGAAGAATACCAACAAGCAGTTGCCAAAATTTTGGGACAGAAAGATGACAAAGATAATAAAAATTGACAATTCAAATTTGTTTTTTAGTATGCCAAACAACTTGAAAATAGTTGATAAAAAGTTGGCACAACTCAATTCTAAACGACCATTGCCACAAGCTACTCTCAATAGTTTGAGAGAAAATTGGTTGGTAGAGTGGACATATAATAGCAATGCTATAGAAGGAAATACTCTAACTCTAAAGGAAACCAAAGTAGTATTGGAAGGTATTACAGTAGGTGGAAAAACAATAAGTGAACATCTAGAAGCTATAAACCACAAAGAAGCAATACTGTATATAGAAGAATTGATACTTGAACCTAAATCACTTATAGAACGAGATATAAAAAATATACATTATTTAGTACTAAAACAAATAGATACTCACAACGCAGGCAAATATCGCAATATTGATGTATTGATATCAGGAGCTAGTCATATACCCCCTAGGTCAATTGTTGTACATCAACTTATGTCGCAGTTGATGGTAGACTTAGATAAGTGGACTCAAAAGCAACATCAACTTGTTGTATGTGCATTGTTGCATGGAGAGTTTGTCAAAATACATCCATTTGTAGATGGCAATGGAAGAACGGCAAGACTACTTATGAATTTTGTAGCTATCAAAAATGGTTATCCGCCAATTGTAATTGCAAAAGAACAAAGGTTGAAATATTATGATGCACTTGATACGGCACATACTACCAATGATTATACTAGCCTTGTAGCTATGATTTTTGAATTGGCAGAAAAATCATTGGACAAGTATTTGTCTGTTTTGTAGTATGTAGAATAGATGATAAATAACATGCAATACAATAAGATGCAAATAACGCTTTGATAATTTTGAAAATAAATACAGTTTATTCAACAATATGGTGTAATGGGTATTGTACAACATGATGACTCGTTGCATACAACAGTACAACCAATTCAACTTGAAGCAACATATAAATAGGGTTGCATAACTATATACAACAAAAAGGAGAAATTAAATGAGTAATCAGCAATCAATAGATAGTCTAGATATAGGTTTTAGAGTATTAAAGCTTGACAGTAGCAATATGAAAGATGTGTACTATACTCCATAAGAATACACACAAATTTTGCTTGATGATATGATTGACAATGTCAAGCAAGATCGTACGACTGTAGATTTGTTATTTCAAACAATGTTGGAAATTGGCATAACTTTAGATGCCCATATAGATATTAGACAAATACAAAACAAGACAGTGTATTTTGTCAATGACAACCAATTGATAGCAACATTTGATGACAACATAACAGAAAGTGTGGTAACAGAGATAGCAAAGGCAAAGCCATTATTTGCAGTGTTCAAAAATACATCTATGTCAACTGATAGTGTAGGTGTCAACTTTGATCAAATATTTTATAGATATCACCCAGATATGAGCAAAGAAGATAGGAGATTTATTTGATAAAAATTGTAATTGACGACAAAAAATATTTTTTGACATGACACAAAATATTTTGATTATAGAGCAAAAATTGATAGGAAGTGTACATATACTTCCTATTTTTTGTACTCTCAAACATACATAAAAAGTATTGTATAATACCATACTAATACAATGCTAATGAGTATGGTTGTTGTATTGATTGTATTGTCTATATCTATTTTGCCTTTGGGATTTCATATAGATGGGCGTCTTGACATGTTTGTACATGGTGGAGCTGCCAAATTGTACTTTTTGGGTATTAGAATATTTAGATTAAACCTTAGATTAGAACAAAATGGTAGCATTAATACAGTATATATAGAGAGATTTAAATCAAAAAAAGTATTGGGTAAAGTAAATTTGACTACAGATACAACAGATTCTCAAAGTATAGTAAGTATTATGACGGGTTCTGTTTTGGGCAATTTGCGAGTTAGTGATTGTTTTGTCAAAGTAGAAATAGGTAGAAAGTCTGATGCTATTTTTACAGCTATTGGGTTGTCTATCTTTAGAATAGCTTATACGGCATTTATATCTTATGTAAAATCATGGCAACGCATAAGAACTGAAGAAAAATTTTTGCCTTTGTATGAAAAGAACATATTTAATATACAGTTTTTGTGTATACTCAAAATCAATATTGCGGATATTATATATGGTACGCTAGTACAATTATTGACAAAACGAAAAAAAGAAAAGAGGAAGTTGTCACTAATTAGTGAAGCATAAATTTGCAAAAGTAGTATGAAATTAATATACTATTTTTGTAAAAAAATTTGTATGTCAAAGTATAAGGAGAACTCAAAATGGTAGGTATCAACAATGAACATCCAATAGAACGGATAATGGATAATGCCTTTAATAAAATTAAGACAATAATTGATGCTGATACTGTCATAGGCAATCCAGTTACAACAGCAGATGGGGTTAGTATAATACCTGTGAGCCGTGTAGCTATGGGGTTTGTGACAGGTGGTGGTGAGTATAGTGATATGTCCAAAAGCAGCAATTTGGATTATCCATTTGCAGGAGGTTCTGGGGCTGGATTGTCTGTAGTACCTATTGGATTTTTGATAAATGATGGTAAGACAATAAAGATGATTAATATTGACGAACAAGATGATGCGTATTCAAAAATTATTGATATGATACCAGGTCTGATTAAGGGTTTTGTAAAAAAAGAGTAGTCACAACAATATTGTGACTTTAAAAAAATTTTTAAATAATAATGATAATTGTGTTGTATAATTTGACTTATATCAAGTGTTATCTACACAATATTGTCATAGAAATTATTTTTGATTGTTATAAATTATTAGGTGAAACATGAATAAAAAGGCATGCAGTTTATATATTAAATACATATTATTTAGTATCTTTTTATTTGCTAGTTGTGTAGCAATATGGGGATATTTTCCGCAAGCAATAGACGCTCATGCTAGTAGTGCATCTAGTATGATAGTATTAGAAGCAAGTACAAATAGAATACTAAAACAACAAAATGCTTATAGTAAGAGATACATGGCAAGTACTACTAAAATTGTGACAGCAATTACTGTAATAAAACACGCTAATCTTGATGATATAGTAACTGTACCCAAAGAGGCTGTAGGTGTAGAGGGTAGTAGTATATATCTAGAGTTAGGGGAACAAATAAAAGTCTTGGATTTGTTGTATGGATTAATGTTGCAATCAGGAAATGATACAGCAGTAGCTTTGGCTATTTATGTAGGTGGAAGTGTGCCTAACTTTGCCAAGCTCATGAATGATACTGCCAAGGAAGCGGGAGCTTTGAATAGTAATTTTGTCAATCCACATGGGTTGCATGATGACAATCATTATACTACAGCATATGATTTGGGATTGGTTAGTACATATGCTATGAAAGACGAAACTTTTAAAAAGATTTCAGCTACAAAATCACATACTGTAGATAGACCTAAAAAAGGATGGAAACATGCAATAAAAAACAAAAATAAGATATTGCATACATTTGATGGGGGAGATGGTGTCAAAACAGGGTTTACAAAAAAGGCAGGTAGATGTCTTGTATCTAGTGCAACTAGAGATGGTATGCAAGTAGTGTGTGTTGTACTTAACTGTGGTCCAATGTTTGAAGAATGTAGAGCATTGATGCAACAAGCTTTTGACAATTATAGTTTAGTTAATATATTAGAGAGTTATTGTTATGCTGGACAAGCAAATATAGAGAATGGAAGGCAGGAGCAAGTAGGAGCATATAGCCAAAAGTCATTTTATTATCCTTTAAGAAAAGATGAAATACCTGAAATAAAAAAACTAGTAGAGTTTGACAAAATAAAAGCTCCAATAAAAAAAGACCAAAAAGTAGGTAGAATAATAATAACTCTACATGATAGACCACTATTTGAACAAGAATTGTATAGTATAGATGAAGTAAAGGGGATTACAATTATGGATAAATTAAAGGATTTGTTGCCTGATTGGCTAGGTTAATTTGCAACTTCGCTAATTGTTAATATTTTATTTGTAATATATTAACAATTGGCAATAGTTTGTAAACACTTTTAAGTTTTATTTATTTATGGTATAATATTAGTACATGTACTAGAAATGTATGATAATAGCCATAGTTTTATTATAATTGGTGGCATATATACTACCTAGTATAAATATTTTTATGGGGAGGTAGTATGACAATTAGTGATGCTTGGAATTTGTTGGTAGATATACACAACAAATCTCTCAACATGATGTCTGGATCTGTTCAAAGTAATTGGGAATCTATCTTCGGTAGAGTGCTTGGATATAGTGCTGTAAATGGGGATATTTTTGTCAATAGAATGGGTAGTTTGAACGCAGCTGATGCCGTGATAGATTTTTCAATAAAAAGCAAGATGCAAGATGCATTTTTTTGTTATATCAAACTTGGAGATACAAAAACATATATAGTTAATTTGAAAGAAAAATTGTATAGTACTTTGAGATTTTTTAATATGGATTTAGGGCTTATTGTTGCGGATAAGCTATATATATACGATTATAGTGGTTATGTAGAACAAGGTTTTATTGAGATAGATTTGGTAAAAGATAATTGGGCTGGTTTTAGATTTATAGAGATGTTTTTTAAAGACAACTTTGACAAGAATATAGTTAAGCAGTTTATACAAAAATATAAAAACTATCGTATCAATGTTGTAGATAATTCTCATCAAGAAGCTATGAAAAACAAGCGTAAAGAGACTGTTTTGAATAGTATTAATGCAAATTTAGTACACGAACTTTTGAGAGCTCATTTTGATACAAGAATAAGTCAAGATGAATGGAATGAAATAATCTCTCTCTTTAATATACAAATTACTAAAAAATCTACAGATAATTTTTTTAGCAATACATCTACAAATATTGTCAAAGAAGAAGTAATTGAACAAACAAAACCAAAGCAACAAGCTGTATTGAGAGATGTTGTTGGAGCTTTGTCTCGCAATGATGCCATAACATTATGCGTGAAAAATGGAGTAAGGATAAGCAAAAATATTGTATATTGTAGTGAGAACAAGACATCAAAATTTTATTGTTTGGACTTGCCAAAAGAACTTTTAAATGAGACATTTACCCTTTTACTCAATGATAGAACTAGAAAAGAAATTAATGTATTAAATGTGATAGATGCTACATTGTCTAAAATCAAGTTTGCAACCAAAGATCGCAACCATAATATAGTTAGTTTAGAGCTAAGTAGTAGAGATGGTTTTTTTATGGACAAATTTACTAAATTTAGTTTTGACAAATATTGGTCTATAGCAATTAAATATGACAATAGTTGATTTGCAAACAACATTGTTCGTTAATTATAATTTAAATACAAAACTAGTTATCAAGATTATATTTGATAACTAGTTTTAGTTTGATAAATTTTTTTGCTTTTGTTGTAATTATAATATCAACAAAATAGTGTTGTAAACTACTATTGATGTCTCATACCTGTGTCATTGGTATTGGTATCTGCTATAGAGCGTTCTACTATTTTTCCTGTTACTCCTGAGCAGTTTTTTAGACTGTGTTCAATATTAGGTTTATTGCTAGTTTTGTTTGGTGTTTTTGTATTGCAATTGTTTTTTTTCATTTCATTAGTATTTGTAGATAAGTATACAAATATTCAATTTTAAATAATAAACAAAAATTGTATGTAATATAAATTATTTATCAAAAACAGCTTCTATAGTAAGCATATCAAAATCAACTTCTTCTACAAAGTCCGTACTTTTAAACTTAGTAATATTAAAATTGGTAAAGTTGTATTTGTGACTATATAGCACTGTAGGGGTAGGAATGTCTAGTTCGTAACATACTTGTACCATAAAGTTAAATAGCTTAGATGAGTGATAATGTTCGTCAATTGCAATTATTTTGTTGGATATTGTGCGTTGATCTTTTATTATTTTTGCCCAAATTTTTGTCATACTTTATATTAATGATATCACATAATTAGCCTTTTGTAAATATAATGTACTATGTCTTCTAACAAATGTTGCATAGTACATAATTAGCCAAAAGCAATAGCACAATTATGAACATTGCAAAAGTTTGTTTGTAAGAAATGATGCGAAACTTCAAATTAGGCAATTATGCAAGGAGTATAAGATAATGAGAAATACTAGATTAGAAGGCGTTAAATTTGGTTTGTTTGACAACTGTGGTAGGCAAATTGCTACAGGTTGCACCAATTGCAATGGCGAGATAGATTTTGAGGGTCTACCAATGGGTAGGTACATTCTTAAGCAATTGACAACACACAATGATTTTAATGGCGAATTGACATGTAGAGAGGTTTGTGTAGACAAAAATGGTCGTTGTCAAATTGTAGAGTTTGAAAATGTAATGCAATTGGGTGGAATAAGGGTGCAACTATCAGGTAGAGCAGAGAGATGTAATTTTAGAGATAGCAATAGGAGACGGAGTTGCAATTGTGGTAGAAGTCATGGCAATGATTGCAATGACAGCCAAGATAGTGGTGAGTGTGGTAGTAGCACACGCAGTTGTTGGTAGCTTATCAAATGTGTACCAAAGATAAAGGGTAGTTGTATATTTTGCAATTACCCTTGATTTTTGTTGATTTGTATAATATGCTTTATTGGTATCTAGCTTGCTATTTTGTTGAAATTGGGTTATAATTTTGTTATGGATAAATTGATTCTTATAGACGGCAATAGTTTGATAAATAGGGCATTTTATGGATTACCAACTATGAATGCTAGAGATGGTACTCCTAGTAATGCAATATATGGATTTGTCTCTATGATGATTAAGCTCATTGAACAGTATCAACCTAAGTATATGGTAGTAGCTTTTGATATGCCTGGTCCTAATTTTAGACATTCTCAATTTGCTGACTATAAGGGTACACGCAAGGCAATGCCTGATGACTTGAAAGTACAACTTCCTTTGCTAAAAGACTTGCTTACAATGATGGAAATATGCATTGTGCAACAGTCAGGAGTTGAAGCTGATGATTTGTTGGGTTCGTTGTCTAAGATAATACGAGGGGTTGAGAGCTATATAGTCACTTCTGATAGAGATTGTTTGCAATTGATAGATGAAAATACTACAGTATTGTTAACCAAAAAAGGCATAACTGATATAAAAACTATGGACAGTATTGCACTCATGGAAGAATGGGGATTGACGCCATCTCAAATAATAGATTATAAAGCTTTGTGTGGAGATGCTTCTGACAATATCCCCGGAGTTGCGGGAATAGGGGATAAGTCTGCCTTGAATTTGTTGCAAAAATATGGTACTTTAGATGGGGTTTACAAAAATTTGGACAGTATTGTAGGTAAACAACAAAGCAAATTAACTATAGGTAGAGATAGTGCATATATGTCGTACAAACTTGCAACTATAGTTACTGATATTGAAATAGATTTTGAGTTGGATAAAGCATTGATTAAGTTTCCTTTTAGTGACAGTATCAAATCAGAGTTTGCCAAGTTGTCTTTTAATAGTTTTTTAAAGAGGACTAATTTATTTGAGAATACAGTACAAGACATTGTTGTATCCAATAGTGTTGAAGATTCTATCTCAAAGTTGCCTTGCAAAATAGTTACTCTTGAAAGTTTGATACAACTTGATGATATTTGGAAATTGCAATATTCTTATGTTTATTTGCATATAGAATCAAATAATATTCAATTTTGCTTGAGAGATAGTTTAGAACAAGAAATATCAATTCAATATACAATAGATGTAAACTTACTAAATAATGATTTTAGTTTGCTTAAGTGTTTGTATAATTCTAATTGTAATGTTGTAGTTTATGATGCAAAGCTATTTATGCACAAGTTGGGTGACAATACTTCGTGTAAGTTTTTTGATATTAGGTTGATGCAATATTTGATAGATATAAATTATAGCAGTGATACGGTATTGGATTGGATTAAATATTATGATATTTCACTCAATGAAATAGCTTTTGGAATATATTGCATTTGGGACAAGCTAGACAATCAACTCAACAAATTAGGATTGAAAGAATTGTATTATGACATAGAATTGCCATTAGTTAGGGTTTTGTATCTTATGGAAAAACGAGGGTTTGCTATAGATATTTCAACTCTTAGAAAACTCCAAAATCAATATACTTGTCAATTGCAAGATTTGGCTACTCAAATAAAGGTGTTAGCAGGTAAGGAATTTAATGTACAATCCCCAAAACAATTGGCTCAAGTTTTGTTTGAAGATATGAAGTTGGAGTATCCCTACAAAAAACCTAAGTCATTGTCAACATCTGCGGATATACTTAGAGATGTACAAGATGATACAGGAATAATATCTTTAGTGCTAAAGTATAGAGAATTGGCAAAGCTTAATAGTACTTATGTAGATGGTTTGTTGAAAGCTGCTGGTTTTGATAGAGATGATATGTTGAGTAATAATGATACTATTAGTATCGTTCGTACAGATTTTAGACAAATGTCAGTTGCTACAGGTAGATTGAGTAGCAACGAACCTAATTTGCAAAATATCCCAGTAAGAACACAAGAGGGTAGAAATCTTAGGAGAGCTTTTGTGGCAAGACAAGGTTATAGCTTGTTGTTTGCAGATTATAATCAAATAGAATTAAGGTTGTTAGCTCATTTGAGTGGTGACAAAATTATGTGTGATGCATATCTAAATAGCGTAGATATACATACAACTACTGCAAGTGTTGTATTTGGAGTAGAATTGCAACAGGTAACAAGTGAAATGCGACGAGCAGCTAAGGCTGTCAATTTTGGTATAGTATATGGTATAAGTGATTTTGGTTTAGCTAGTGATTTGAAAATATCTGTAAGTAAAGCCAAAGAATATATCAATACTTATTTTGAAAAATATAGTACAGTCAAGTTGTATCTAGATGAGTGTGTAAAATACGCTACACAACATGGATATATTAAATCCATGTTAGGTAGGATTAGGTATATACCCGAACTAAAAAGTAGCAAGAATATTATAAGACAACATGGGCAGCGCATAGCTATGAACATGCCTATGCAGGGTAGTGCTAGTGATATTATCAAATTGGCTATGTTAAAGGTGCATAGTGCAATTAGGGACTATGATGCACATCTTATACATCAAATACATGATGAGTTGATTGTAGAATGTAGAGATGACCAAACAAATCAAGTTGCAGAAATATTAAAACAGAATATGAATAGTGCAATAGAGTTGTCTATACCTTTAGAAGTAGGAACAAAAATCAAAAAGGTGTGGGAATAAATATATTAAATTATGACAATTTATTGACATTACGGTTAATATAACCATATAAATATCTACTTTAAATAAATTCAATATGATAGAAAATTAATATTTTACATTAAATAAAACAAACATGTCAATTGTAAAGTAAAAAATCAACGATTGGTATAAATAAGTTTGAAAGAATTACTGTTGTTGTAGAATGTATGTAAACATCAAAAAATGCTTGCTATTTGCTTTAAAATATGTTAATATTGTTTTAGTTAATAGTTTGGAGAAAATAATAATGGCAAAAGTATGCGAAGCATGTGGCAAGGGTAAGGCAAGTGGGAATAATGTAAGTCACTCTAAGAGACGGACTAGAAGGACATTTGATGTTAATCTACACAAAAAAGATATCGTAACTATCAATGGGGTAGAAAAGAGAGCTTATTTGTGTACTCGTTGTGTTAGAACTAGCAACAAACATGCACAATAACTTAATTAAAACTGTCTTAAATAATATATTAAGACAGTTTTTTTATTGTCTCTTTGTCAAATGTTAGGTGTAGATATTTTTAGTTTAATTGATTCAATATTAACAATTCTCCATTTCAATTAAAATTGACAAAATTTGTAAGATATGTAAAATATAGGAAATAGCAATTTTGATTTTATAAATTGAGTTTGTCCAATTGTATGGTACAATGATTTGTAATTAGATCTGCATCGTAGTAGTGTAGATTGACAAATATAAAGGAAGTACTTATGGAAAAAACTAAAAAGAAGATACTAACTCGTAGAGTCGTTCTTTGCTTGTTAGCAATTGTAATAGTGGCTATTGCTGTGGTTGGTATTGTATTAAATTTGAAACCTGAAAATAATTTAATTACAATGGAAATAAATGCACGGGGGGGGTGCTTACTAACGGTCAAACAAAAGAGAAACGCTCTTTTAATCACGGAGAGAAAGTATATAAAGATGAAATTGATAATTTGATTGAAAAAGATAGAGATGGTTATATTTTTGAATATTGGACTGATAGTAGGGATGATTTTGATCTAGATGTATTTGAACTAGGTGGCAAATATTATGCCAAAGATGATCTTGATGGGAATGGTGTATATTTTGAAATAACTAAAAAGATGGACTTGTTTGCTGTATGGAGAGCTGAAGACGAAAATTATCATGTAGTATTATTTGATGCAAATACATATGATTATGATAATGTGTTTCATGATATTTTAGTAGAAGATGGTAAGAGTATACAAGATTTTTTGGACAATAATGATGGAGTTGTTGTGCAGTGGTTAAAAGATATAGAAGATAAAGATTACTATAGTTGGCATGATATTCAAGGTGATAAATATAATTTTGATAAGATTGTTATTCAAGATACTGTACTTTGGTTAAAGGATAGTAGAGAGTATGATCTAAACATTGGTGAGAATGTAGATAAGTACACAGTCAACTTTGTTATAGATGGAAAGGAGAACAAAAAAGCAATTGTCAAGGGAGATAGTTTTTTAGAAATCATACTAAAAGAAAACTTTGTTGATTTGCAAACTGATGAATATGTTTGGAAAGCGAGAACTACAGTTGATGCAGAGTTAATAATTGTAGATTTAGATATCTATACCATTAACGCCAACACTTGGGTTGTAGGTAGGCTAGATGACAGTGAAGAATCGCCAACTCCGCCTACAGATAGTTTTTCAATAGATAATATTGCTGTAGCTAGAGTTGATCATCTTGGAGGACTTACTGGTAATGAATTTTTTACATTTAATTTTGGTGGTATAACTATCAAGCAAAAATATGCCATAAAAGATATAGATAAAGTTGAATTTGAGTTTTTAGATACTAGTAATAATTTAATTTTTAAATTATTAACAAGGAGTCTAGACTCTTTTAGTAACAATGTTATTGATGTTAAAGTTACTTTATTAGAAAATAAATTAGAAGTTGGTAAAGAAAAATTTGAATTAGTTTTGGGAGATGCAATAAATCTTAGAGATTTATTTGATCAAAAAATTCCTACTATTTGCGTAAATGCAAATATATTTATTAAAAGTAATTATAGTAATGATGAGCCAATTACACTTTCTAATGACAATGTTTCTGTAGTAGAATATATTGAGAATACTTTTTAATAAAACAACTTAATAATACAAAATAATACAAATAACCAAATTCTATTTATGAATTTGGTTATTTGTGTTAAATATGACTAAAACTTGTAATCACACAAAGTTGCTTGCAACAAAAAATATTTGACAAATTGATATAATATATTTATAATAAGCATCATGAGAAAGTATATAACAAGGGCAACTTTGTTTACGGCTATGACACTGTTTTTGTTGTTGGTATCTATTGTGGTAGTGGCTATGTCAGGCATTGAGAATTCGTATATGATTGTCATAATTGTTCTCAGCGTATTGTCTGCTTGTCTAATAGTGCTTTGGGTAATTATTGATTATTCATTTTTGTTTAGACCACTTTATCAAATAAATAAGGGTGCTGATGCTATTGCTAAAGGGAATTATTCTACTAGATTGCAAATACACAAGGGTGAGATTGGTATAGTCAAACTAATAGAAAGTATCAACAAGATAGCTTTGGACTTTCAAAACTTAGAAGAAATGAGAAAATCTTTTGTTGCTAGTGCTTCTCATGAGTTGAGATCGCCTTTGACTAGTATGCAAGGTTTTTTGCAAGCTATTATAGATGGGACTATAGACAATAAAGAAGAACAAGATAAATACCTCAATATAGTTTATGGTGAGACAAAAAGATTGTCAGGACTAATCAATAGCATGTTGGATTTGTCTAGAATGGAGTATGGCAATATTGACTTGGTTAGAAGTAGTTTTGAGATACACGAAACAATCAATCAAGTTGTAGACAAGTTTTCTCCAACACTATTAAAAAAACAATCTCAAATTGTCACTAATTTTTCTGTACCTAACATAATAGTATTTGCTGATAAAGAAAAAATAGTACAAGTACTTATCAACATAATAGACAATGCTATAAAGTATTCTCCTGACTTCTCAAAAATTCATATCAATACTTATGTACACAACAAAAGGGTATATGTAATAATAAAAGATAATGGTTCGGGTATAAGCAAGAAAGACCAACAATTTATTTGGGACAAGTTCTATATGGTAGACAAAGCTAGAACACCAAACAAAACCCAACCTAGTACAGGATTAGGTTTGTCTATAGTCAAAAAAATTATAGAAGATCACAAAGAGACAATATGGGTAGAAAGCAATCTAGGTGAGGGTTCGGCTTTTACTTTTACTCTCAAGATTGTAGGCAACAAAACATCTACAAATGTAGTCAAATAAATTAAAAAATTTTTTAATATGACACTAGAACAATTTACAATGTATAGCTGTCAGCAAAGAGTTGTCAATCAAAATCTTTATAGTACTCATAGTCAACAATTATTGAGATTGATAAATACTCTATTGATATTTTTAAAGTTTGCAATCTCAATATCTTTATTAATTGTTTTAATTTCTATTGTGTTTGACATTCCATACAAATGGCTTATAGTTTTATTAAGCCTTTGTTTGTTTGTGGTTTTTGTTGTATTTATTATAATTGCCAATATCAAAAGACTGTCAATTGTTAGACAATTTGCATATATTGTAGAAGATGGTTGGTTGCTAATACTGTGTGTAGATAAGCTTAAGAAAATTAAGTACAAAGCTCCATTGTATAGTATAAAGAGTTTTGGAAAATATAATAAACTAGATTTTTCTAATTTTAAATGTAAAGTTTTAAAATTTTTTTGCAATAGCAATTCACAACTATATTATATTGTACTTGATTATGTAGGGCAAAGGATATTGATGTTGTGTGAATTTAATGATGAAATGATTCATACTTTAAAGCAATTCAAGATACAAATTGATTTTATTGTTTAAGATACTCATATCTCTACAAAATATTTTATAATAATATTGTATTTTATATGCAAAACACTACTTCTCAAAGATATATTTATTTAGACAATGCAGCAACTGTACGACCATTTGACAGTGTAAATTTGGCTTATAATGATGCAGAACAATATAGTTGGTACAATTCGTCAGCTCTTTATACCCCTAGTATTGAGATATTGGACAAAATTGAGAAAACAAGAGAATTTGTAGCTAACAATCTAGGAGTTTTGTCTAGCGAAATATTTTTTGTAAGTGGTGCTACTGAGGCCAACAATTGGATTGCACAGAGAGCAGTAAAAAATAAAAATGGTAATATAGTCTATAGTTGCGTGGAACACCCATCAGTGATAAATGCTATCAAGTCTACAACATGTAGTTGTGTTCAAGTTGATATAACAAAAGATGGGGATTTGGATTGGGAAGATTTTTTGTCAAAACTTAATTCTCAAACTAGTTTAGTAAGCATAGCACATGTATGTGGCAATACAGGAACTGTAAATGATATACATAAAGTAGTGCAAATGGTCAAAAAAACTTCTCCAAAAGCTGTTGTACACAGTGATGGGGTGCAAGCATGGTGTAAGTGGGATTATAGTCTTAGAGATTTGGGGGTAGATGCATACACTGTATCTGCACACAAGATTGGTGGAAAAAAGGGGTTGGGGATTTTGTATGCTAAAAAGTCACTATCATTAACTCCGTTGTTGTATGGTGGAAAACATGAATCAGGAAAGCGAGCAGGTACTCTTAATAATGCAAATATTTTGTCTTTGGTTAATGCTATAAATGAATATAAAAAGTTAGATATTAGTCACTATTTCAATTTACAACAACTAGCAATATCTAAGTTGTCTAAGTTGGATGTAAAAATAATTAAGGGCAGTTTGCCTCATATCTTTATGGTATGTTTTGGTGGAAAGCGGGCAGAAATTTTGCAACGAGTATTTTGTGACAATGGAGTTATAGTTGGTACAGGTTCGGCTTGTTCTTCTAAAGACAAAACAAATAGCGTATTGCAATCTAGGGGATTGGAAGAATATTATTTGAACGGTGCTATTAGAATATCTTTGGGTCCACACAATTCGTTGCAAGATTTAGAACAAGCTTGCGATATTATGTTAAAGGTAGTAGACAATGTCTAACAATACAATAATAATTCGTTATGGTGAGATACATCTAAAAGGTAAAAACAGAGGAGTTTTTGAAAAAAAACTTATCAATAATATCAAATACAGCCTTGTTGATATTACATGTAAATTGGTTGTAGATAGAGGACGATATCGTATTGTAGATTATGATATCAATCATCAAAATCAAATTGTAGAAAAACTTTCTAAAGTTTATGGTATACATTCTATAAGTATAGGATTGATATCCAAATCTGATATTGATAGTTTGTCTATTGCTTGTATCAATGGATTTGGTGGTGGAAGCTTTAAGGTTGAAACCAATAGGGCGGACAAGTCATATCCTTTGACATCTTATCAAGTATCAGCTCAAGTTGGTGCAAAGATACTTAATTCTTGTAAAGATAGTATAGTAGATATACACAATCCTAAACATATATTTTATATAGATATTAGGTCAAATGATTATTCTTTGGTGTATACTCAAATTGTTAAAGGACAAGGTGGATTGCCTTATGGTACGGCAGGTAGGGGATTGCTTTTGTTGTCAGGTGGAATAGACAGTCCAGTTGCGGGATATAAAATATCCAAGAGAGGATTGCAATTGGTGGCAGTACACTTTTGGTCGTATCCTTATACAAGTGTACAAGCCAAGCAAAAGGTAGAAAAACTTACACTAATTTTGTCCAATTATTGTCCAGATATATCTCTATATATAGTCAATTCTACCAATCTTCAACAAGCTATCAAGCAATATTGTGATGACGAATACATTATAACAATATTGCGTAGATGTATGCTAAAGATTGCAAAGCAACTAACTATCAAACTAAATTTGGATTGTATAATTACGGGTGAAAGTCTAGGGCAAGTTGCATCTCAAACTTTAGACAGTCTCAATGTTAGCAATAATGCAATTGTAGATATACCAATTTTGCGTCCACTAATTAGCATGGACAAGCAAGAAATTATAGAAATTGCAAAAGAAATAGATACTTATCAAACTTCTATATTACCATATGAAGATTGCTGTACCGTCTTTATGCCTAAAAAGCCAATTATACATCCAACTAGAGATAGAGCTATCTTGAATGAAAATAAGATACCAAATTTGAATGAGCTTATAGATGAAGCAGTCAACCAAACTTTGCAAACAACAAATCAAAAAATAGTTAAACAATTAAATTAAAACAAGTTATTATAATACAATTTAAAATTTTGAAAGTAGTTAAATAAAGTTATATAAAAGTAATGGTTGATTTCAATCATTACTTTTACAATATTGGATACTAGATTTTATCAATATATTGTTTAGCGGTATATTGAATATATTAAATATGTCGTAAATATGTATATTTTGAAAAATTTAAATAAAATCAAATAAAATGTTTACAAATCAAATTATATACATATTGGTTGTAAAATTTATATTACTATGATATAATTGTACATACACACACTGATAGTTTGCAAATGTTTATATGAATTTTATACAGTATGGAAATTAATAGTATGAAAAAAAATAATTTAATAAAAAGAGTATCTTTATTTGGTCTTGCAGTGATTGGATTGTTGATTGTAGCAATGATATTGCAATCAAAGCATATAGCAACTATAGTCAATCATGATGTGTCATTCGAAGGCAATAGTCTTAGATTGACAACAACAAGAACAAATCCAAATCAAAGGATAGATCTCAACAAAGGTATTGAGATACCACCTACAACTTGGATGGACGATGATGTAGCCAAGGGTGCAGAGTTTGATGGTGGAAATGGTACACCAGAAAGTCCATTTTTGATTTCTACGCCTGAGCAATTGGGATATATGGCACACCAAATCAATCATACTAGTTTTGGTGAAATGCATAAAGCTAGTTACAAGCTCACAAAAGATATAGATCTAAAAGGTAGAGCATGGTTGGCAGTTGGTAGAGATGGTACTACTGGTGATGGTGGCAGATTTTTTGGAGGCAACTTTGATGGTGATGGGCATATTATTGACAATATGCTTGCAATCAACAAGCAGGATTTCTCCAATGGTAGAACTTCAGGCTTTTTTGGAGCTGTTTCTAATGATGCGACTATAACTAACATAATTTTTACTAATGCACTAGCTACATTAGACCCTAGCGTTGACTTAGATGATGACGATGATTATTCTACTGTGCATATAGCTATAGTTGTAGCTGAAATCCCAAGAGATCAAAACGCATACATGGGGGCTATTTATGTTGTAGATAGTGCAATTGTTACACCTAGTACCAATTTTATGCTTTTTGGTTATGATGTTGTAGACGGCGTTAAGGCGGGTACTTTTGTAGGATATCAAGCTCCTGGCAAAGGCATGGTAGGTCTTAGTAATGTCAATGCAATAGGTATGGTGTTGGCTATTATTATGTACCTAGACTTTGATTGGTGGGAAATGGGTGATAATATTGTAATTCACTGTGTAGGTGGAATTGCAGGTCAAGTGGGACACATAGAAATAGAAGATAGTTCGTTTGATGGTTCGGTAACGGTGCATGCTACTAGGATAGATAGAAATCTAGACAATTGGCGAATGATATTTGCATTGGGTGGAGCTATTGGACAAATTTATAATGATACAAACGAAGATAAAAATGTTTATCAATCTAAAATATATGGTGTTACAGTTGCAGCAAGCCTAAATATCAATACTTTTGATCCTGTAGATGCTAGAGGCATGTTGCAAAATTCGGGAAGAGCTACTGAGAAAGTTGCAGATGTCAGGTATGTAGGTGGTGTTATTGGCGATATAAGAGCAGATTTTAATACTGGAACTAGCAACAGCCAAACTTACAATAGAGCCACAATGGAATTGATAGATGTTCAAGCCACTGTATTGGTAGATGCTCCAAATGGTGATGAAATAAAAGGTGGCAATCAAGGTGGTGCTGAAGAAGATAGTTCAAGATTTATGGAACAAGCTCAAGACTTGGCAAAGAAAATCAAGACTGAGACTTCTCAGTACAATAAAGAGATAGCTAAAAATAGATTTTCAATGTCCAAAAAAGATTCTAAAAATTCTCAAACAAGAGTTTGGCCTTTTGCGTGGTCTGCAACATTGGTAATCAATCCTGCTACTGCCAGCGGTGCAAGTGCTGCGGCAGTCTCAACTTGGAGTGCTGTATCAGCTTGGGCGGCATCTGCACTCGGTGCTGCTAGTGCTATATTGCTTGTGGTAGCTATAATATTGATTATATTAGTAGTCATAGCAATTATAGTTCTTGCTATCTTGTTTGCAATATGGGGAATATCTAAACCTAAATGGAAAAGTGTTATTCATATTGGTTCTGCAATAGGTAGTGATGGAAGAATGGAAGTGCATCTAGATAATGTACAAGTTGCCAATAGTGCAGTACACTACAATACTTTGTTTAGTCAAAATGATGGTGGAGCATTCGTAGAAAATAGTAGCAATACATTGCCTACTATGGCGATGATAATTGACCAACCTACGCTTGAAAATCCTGTACAAAATATTGGAGATGTAGCATCTATGAGTGTAAGTGGACATGGTACAACAATGGCAGATGGTAGCGATGGGGTCAACAGCTTTTTGACATATCAATGGTTTTATAATACTATAGACAAGAACGAGATTACAGATGATACAGTGATAGTAGAAGGTGCAAATACAGACTCATTTAGTATAGAGGTTGATTGGGTTGGTAGTAGATATTATTTTGCAACTGTAACCAACAATGTATTGGATTTCCACGGTTCTTTCCCTACAGTTACTGCTAGAGTTGGAAGTAGAGATATTTCTCTTTCGCCTGCTACAATAGTAAAACAACCTCAAGATACTACTGTGACAGTCAACAGAGCAGGAACACTTACTGTAAAGGCAGAATCTTCGGCTAGCATGTCATATCAATGGTATGTGAGCCAAAATAGAGATATGGAAGATCGCATACTTTTGAGTGGTGCAACTGATGAGACATATTATCCTGTTCATAGTATAGTTGGTGAATATTTTTATCAAGTCGTAGTTTTGACTACTGTAGTTGCAACAACAGGTGAGACCATAAGGGCAGAAACTAGTAGTGCAGTTGTCACTGTGACTGTAGAAGCAAGAGCAACGCAAGTTGACATAGCAGTACAGCCAAGAAGTGCATCGGGCGAAGATGCCGTCCATAAAGGTCAAACTGTAGTATTGGGCGTAGAAGTAGACTTAAGTACTGTCAATGGTGAATTGACATATCAATGGTACAAAAATTCTCAACTAAGTACTGATGGGGCTACAGCTCTCACTGATGAGGCGTATGAGGGACAATATACTAGTCAAAGCTTGTTGGTAGATACTAGAGAAGATGGAACATCATATTATTTTGTTGTAGTAACAAATACAGTTGAAATTAGCAAAACTACAGCGACAAGTACAATAGCCGAAGTAAAAGTTCTTAAAAATCCAGTAGCAAATATTGAGATAATCCATGAGCCTGTCAATACTACTGTCAATATAGGTACTAGCTTTTCATTGAATGTTGGCGTTGTAAGCAATGGAGTAATCAATTATCAATGGTTTAAAAATAATATCAATAGTACACAAGGTGGTACTCAAGTAGTAGAAGGTGGTAAAACCCCATCATACACAGTACACGCAAATGAAGTTGGAACATACTATTATTATGCAAAGATAAGTGCCAAAGCTGATTTGCTTGATGAAGATACCAAGAATTCTGTAGTAGTAAGAGTAGATGTAGTAGACCCAAACCAAAGAGCATTGAACATTGTAGGTACAAGCAAAGATGCCAAGATAGCACAAGGAAATAGCGAAACTCTCAAGGTATCTGTAGAAGATAGAAAGGGTAGCATGAGTTATCAATGGTATGAAGCTACTAAGGCAGATGGTAGTGATGCAAAAGCAATATTTGGAGCAGTTGGAAGTATTTATAAGATTACAGGTAAAGATGTAGGTATCAAGTATTACTTTGTTGAAGCATACAATGCTGTTGATATAAAGACTCAACAAAATGGCAAAACCAAAGCTATCCTTCATGTCAATAAAGCATCAACATTATCTAATACTCAATTAAGTCCCATAAAAGTAGAAGTTGTAAAAGTAAAAGGTAATTTCTTAGGGGTTAACAATAGTTCGTCAGGATTGCTATGGGGAATCTTAGGTGGTAGTGCATTGATAGTAGTGTTGTCAGCAGCAGTAATATTGGCAATCAAAATAAGCAAGAAAAACAAGCAATCTATGGATAGCTACGATAGTTATACAAGCTATTATAGAAATAGAAGATAGACAAATTGGTTTGATACTGTTAGACAAATTCAACAATTACTCCGCAAACCAGCGGAGTTTTTTGTTGCTAGTAAGTACTTACTGTTGTATTATTTATAGTAGTAATAAAATTACAAACAATATATCAATATAAAAACCCCAACAAACTATACAACTAGTTAGTGTGTTGGGTTTTATGTTTTTAAGTTTAAAAATGTGCTAATATTGTTTAAAGTTATATGGGTTTTATTTATCCAAACATTGATGATATTTTTTACAATCAAATCCAATCCGTAGGATTATCTGAGGTTGGCAATTCTGTTTGTACAAAACTATTGTTGCTAAAAGCATCTTCAATACAATCTATTTCAAACTTTTCACAAAAGTCTACAACCATCTCCATCATTGACTTGCTTACTTGTTCTATATTATTGTTGAGTCCGTTGTCTGTCAATTTTTCATAAATAAATTCTATGCCACCCAATACATATGATTCAAAGATTTTCCAATCTTGCTCTTCATTGTTTTTATCAGATTCCAAAAATACTCTCTTAGTATTTTGCTCATTACTCATTGTCTTTTGGTTGTGGTAAAGCATCACTAGGTTGTATACAAACTCTAGATTTGTCTTTTCTTTGAGTATTTGTCCTTGAGAGATTTGGGCATGAGTTTCTTTACCATAGGTTGTTTTGGTTATTTTAGAAATAGTGTTGTCTTCTTCATTTATTTCAAGGTTTTCGTCATCTTGTTGTTCTACATAGTTTATACTTTCAATTGGCTCATTATCTACGACTTGAACTTTCTTATCATACAATACTCCAATAATTGCACTTAACAAATATATTTGTGTATAATTAGAAAACACGGCAATTCCCTTTTTTTTGTCATCTGCAGTAACTACAGACAACTCTTTCATATACTCTCCATGTTTTCCCTTTATGGTTATTTGAGAATCAAACATTGTTTACCTCCTTAATTGTACTGCTAGTTTCGGATAGTTTGTCTATAATATAAGATTTTCCACATTTCTCAGCTAGTACAGATTTTGCATATTGCCAATCCTTTTCCATTATAATTAGTATAACCTGTTCTGCTATACTAGGGATTACTTGAGTTATATTTTTTATGTGAGTTGCATCTGTACTACTAAAGGCGGCGTCCATAACAAGGGGATAAGGTTTACTAGCATCCATATTTGTGTTGCTTTGTAGTTTTGAAATTGCCTTTTGTCGAGCTATATCAACTAGTCCTGTTATAAATGCAAAGTTCTTTACAACTTCTAGACCTGTGGATGTATCTGTGACAAATTCCCCATATTCGTCTTTAATTTGCAATGTGACACCATAGTTTGCATCTACTTCAACAATCCTTTTGCCATGATACATTTTTTGAAATATTTTATTTATACTTTCATTTAATTCTTTTTGTGTTTCTTGTATCTTATCATCTAAAGATGAATTGAAGAAAGAATAAATTTCCTTTGCATAATCTATACTTTTCAAAATTAAATTGTTTTTGCTACTCTTGGATGCCATTTCACTTATTTGTTCATTCAAGAGTTCTATCTTGCTCTCATAATCTTTAATTTCTTCTTTGTATTTATCTATTTCTCTAATATGTTTGTCTTTTATTTTTATCTTTTCAGCTTGATCCTGCACAATTTTGCCAATATCATTGTTTCCTTTTAGTTTTTTTGAAAAGTCCTTAATTGTTTTTCTTTTGTGTTCTACAATTTTATTCAATTCCTTTGCCCGTTTATAATCAGCATATAAAGAATCTGTCCAACTTGCTGAGTCTTGGTCATATTGAGAAATATGTTCTTTAAAAACTCTTACCAATGTCCCAGCATGCTTTGGGGGAAGTTTGGATTGTTCTGCTTTTAGTTGTGATTTACATACTTCATCAAGCTCAATTCCACATACACAAGTTCCTCTTTGAATGAGATAATCAATAGTATGTGAACTCATATCGGGAATTCCCGTCAAAACTCTAGTATCATGCAAAACTTCGGTAGCAGTCTTGAAAAGAGGTTTTGCAAAAAATTTGAAGAGATTTGTATTAAAATCTTTTACCAAATTTATATAGCTTGTATTTAGATTTTCATTATCCAATTTTAGCTCTTGTTCTAATTTTTCTTTATCCTTTTGAATTTGTTGTGTTTCTTTGTTTTGATTAATGTATTCTTGATCTTTTTGTATCAAAACTTTTAGTTGTTCTATTTCTTGTTCTGCCGCCTTTATGAATGCCTTTGGTATTTCTATCTTAGATAAAAAATTATCCCTTTGTTTTAACAGTTTTTCTGAGTCTTTATCACTTTGCAAATCAAGCTCTTGGTTTAGTTTGCCACAAACTGTATCTCTAGACTTTGGATTAAGATGGTCTGCTGCATTGGCAATGACTTCAATCCCCATAAGGTTGCGTACTGCTTGTTTGACATTACTCTTTTTGTCTATTGTATTTATCCTCTCTCCATCAAAAAAGAAATAACTAGACAACTCTTGAGGTAATATTTTTTCTATAGTCGCTTTGAGTTGATTAAATCCCAATGGACCGCCTTGTTTTATAAACTGAGTTTCTCCATTTGCCTCTTTATAGCTTATATTAAGTACAGATTTTCCTTGTTTTTTACATTTGCCAAATTCTATCGTATAAAATTCTTCTCTTTTTATTGTGTATGATTTTTGGTCATGTACAAGTTGTATTTCTACAAAAACACTATAAGAACCTGTACTATTGAGATGTTCTCTCACAATATCCATATTTAGCAATAGTTTTTCATCAAAAGTATGAATTTCATAGAGACACCAATTGAAAGCTTGAACTAGAGTAGTTTTTCCACTGGTGTTGTTTCCCAATATCACAGTTACATTTTTATCTGGATTGGTCTCAAATACTACGACTTGATTGCCTTTATACTGTCTAAAGTTGTTGAGAGTTATGCTATTTAATATCATTTCTAGCTTGCTCCTTTATTAGTTTTATTATCTTATTTACAATTTCACCTTTAGAAAGTTCACCCGTTGTATAGTTTTCTCTCTCTAGTACAAAAATCTTGTAAGCTAATTGCTTTATTTTTTGTAAGTTATCTATTTCCATTCTTCTTCTCCTATAAAATTTAAGTTATATTTTTCATTTATATTGGATATTAATTTAAATGTCTCTGATGGATTTAGGCTCAAATGTCCAAATTCCTTAATTCTTACAAATTCTCTATCTATAAGTTTTTTTACAGTTACCGAATAATTGTCTATACCTTGGGCAGGGGGGAAGTACAACAAGGTCATAGATTTCGGCACAAGTTTTGCCTTCAAATTTACGCAATACTCTACCTCGTCTCTGCACATATTCCTTAGGATTTTGACTGCTACTTAGTATAAATGCTGTAGTTATGCTAGGTATATTTACGCCCTCATCTAAACAACGAATTGCAACTAGAGCTTGAAGCTCTCCTTTTTCAAAATTTGCTTTTAGTATCTCTCTTTCATGTATATCTTCATTAGAGGTATACATTGAGATTTTCATATTCAACTCATTGCCAAGCATATTTGATACCATATCTATTTGTCGTATTGTCTCATTTGGTTGGTCATATTCTAGATTTTCTTTATTCCAATTAGAAGTCTTTTCTTTAGATACCCCACAGTATACAAGAATGTTGTTGCTATTGCGATATTGTTGTATAATATCTTTCAAAATTGACACTTTGTTAGAAGCTTTATAAATAATATTTTCCATACTAGATATAAGCCCTTGAGTCTTTGATGTGAGTTTTCCATTATTATTCTTGGTTAATTTTTCTCTTTCATTATCCATAGACGCATACTTATCAAATTCATCATCAGTCAAATGTACTTCTATAGGATAATATTTGTATGGGGTCAAAAACCCTCTATCAATAGCATCTTCCAATCCAAAACTAATACATTTTTCTCCAAAGTAGTTGTAGAGTGCCTTTGTACCCCTTTCATCATTAAACCTTTCCAATGTAGCTGACAAGGCTAGTCTATATTTAAAATTAGGTAATAGGCAATTTGACAGTATAGGACTGCCAAAGTTGTGTGCTTCGTCAACTACCAATACTGTGTTGCCACTCAATTTTCTTAATGTATTTTGTACAAAGATAGACTTAAAGCTAGCATTGCAAAAAATAACACAATAACCATTGATTGCACCAAGTCTATAATCGGATATTAGATTTTCCAATTGTTTTTTCCAATTGTACTTGCTATAACATATTATTGGCTCTACTCCAAAAGCTCTTATATCATCAACCCACTGTTCTACCAAATGTTGATAAGGAGCAACTATAAAGCTACACATGTTGCCATTTAGTTTTTGTGAGAGTTTAGCCAAAGCTGCAAGTCCGGTAAATGTTTTACCTGTACCTGTAGCCATATCAAATATCCCTCTACAATTTTTATTTATCCATGTATTGACTGCTTGGGTTTGATAGTCATGCAATTGTACAGATTGTGGAAGTATAAAGTTATTTGCCATATTTGTGTTTTAAATAATTAAAATATTTTAAACAATACTAATTGTTTAAAAGCATACAATCTATTATACCATAAAATGACAAAAATTTTATACAATAAAATCATATAAAATTTGGTAAAATTTAGTAAATCACTATTTTAATAAAAATATTGATTTAAAGTGTTAATTGGATAGGGTGTACAAAATATAGTAGATAAATATGTAAGGGAAGTAACAAGTTAAATAAAAACAACTTTAAAGCGTTTGTGATTTTTTGTAGGGGGATTCCCCAATATTTTTTGATTCTTTTTTGCGTCAAAAAATAATAATATTGGTTTTGTTGATTGTTTGTATCTTATTGTTAATAATAGATTGTTGTACACTATCAATTGGATTTAGGTTGTCATTTACTAGCTGTCTACTTGACAAATATGACAAAACTCTATATACTATCAATAATGGATATCAAAAAAAAACGAATAGTTTTTATGGGTACGCCACAGTTTGCTGTTCCATCTTTAAGTAGTTTAATTGCAGATGGTTTTAATGTGGTTGGGGTATGTACACAAGTGGACAAGCCTAGTTACAATCTTAGAATAAAATTTAGTCCTGTCAAAGAGTTGGCATTAAAGCACAATTTGCCTATTTTGCAATTTCCAAAAATACGCTCTGATGAGGGTGTACAAGCTATCAAAGATTTGCAACCTGATTTGATTATTACTGCTGCTTTTGGGCAACTTTTGACTCAGCAAATTTTGGATATTCCAACTATTGGGGTATACAATGTTCATGCATCACTCTTGCCTAAGTATCGTGGTGGATGTCCAATACATTGGTGTATTATTGATGGCAACACTGATACAGGCATTAGCATCATGCGTACAGAAAAGGGCTTGGATACAGGTCCTGTAATTTTGCAAATCCCTTGCAAAATTGATAAAGATCAAACTTATGATGATGTTTATACTCACCTATCTTTTATTGGGGCAAGTGCATTGCAAGAATTTTTGTTTAATTTTGAAAAACTCATAGAACAACCACAAGATGACAGTCAATCAAGTTATCAACCTATCATAAAAAAGCAAGATGGAAAAATTGAATGGTCAAAAGATAGTCTTGCAATACACAATCATATTAGGGGCGTGACAAGCACTCCTGGGGCATTTTGTATATTAGATGAATTGATACTCAAGGTTTATAAGACTAGTGTTGTAGAGAGTGATTTGAATGGGAAAATAGGACAAGTTGTATGTGCAGACAACAAGTTTGGTATAATTGTTGCGTGTGGTAAAGGACATATACAATTGCTAGAATTGCAACTACCTAGCAAAAAAATATTGTCAGCAAGGGACTTTTTGAATGGAAACAAGTTGCTAGGAAAAGTTTTGGAGTAATATGGAATATTTGGATATATCATTACATGGTTTAGATAAACAAGGCAATGAAAAAGATTTTAAATTGAGAGATTTTTTGGGACAGGTTGTAGTATTGTATTTTTATCCCAAAGACAATACTAGCGGTTGTACGCTTCAAGCTCAATACTTGAGAGATAGGCAAGCCGAATTTGTAGACAAGGCAATAATTGTTGGTGTAAGCCCTGATGATATAAAGAGTCATCACAAGTTTTTTTGCAACCAAAATCTCAACTTTATATTGCTTAGTGATACCCAAAAAGTCCTAGCTCAAAATTTTGGTGTATGGGTAGAAAAGTCTATGTATGGTAAAAAATATATGGGTATTTTGCGTTCTTCCTTTATTTTAGATATTGATGGAAATATAATTAAAGAGTTTAGAAATGTAAAGCCTGCTCAACATGCACAACAAGTTTTGGACTTTTTGCAAAAGAAAATATAATGAATATATCTAATTTAAAAATAGTTCATAGTATATTATCTAGTGTATATAGAGACAGAGCTTATAGCAATATAGCACTCAATAAGGCATTAAATAGCAATACAAATTGTGATGTTGCAGCTATAACACACATGGTGTATGGGGTATTAAAGTTTGATTTGCAACTTGATTATTTTTTGTGTCAACTTACTTCCAAACCTCCAAAGCCCAACATATCAACACTACTTAAGATGGGTATATTTGCAATTAAGTACACCAAAACTCCTCAATATGCTACAATTAATAACTGTGTAGAGTTGTCCAAAATTTTGTTTAAAGGTGGCGTAAATAGTTTTGTAAACGCAATTTTAAGAAAAGTTGATACAGTAAAATTACCTACATTAGATGATACCCCAAATTCATTAAGTATCAATTATAGTTGCCCTAAATGGATAGTAGAATTGTTGATAAAAGAAATTGGTATAGATACTGCAAAACAATTTTTGAATTATCAACCAAAATATGATACTCATATTAGATGCAATTATCAAAAACTGAATAGCAATGAATTTGAAAAAATATTAGCCAAGACGGGAGAAGTATGCAAATCTGAATTGGGATACTATGTAAATGCAAATCAATTACATTCTTTAGATAAAGATATATTTGTTATACAATCATTGTCTTCTATGCTAGTTGTACATGCTTTGGGGAGTGATAATATATCCAAAGTACTAGATTTGTGTGCAGCTCCTGGTGGAAAGTCAGTATATTTTTTGCAAAATAATCCAAAATCCAATATATTGGCTTGTGATATTCACAAGCATAAAATAGATATAATACTCAACTATGCCAAAAATATGGGGGTAGGAGAGAGATTGAATGCTTTGAAAAATGATGCAACTGTATTTAATCCTAAATTTGAGAATAGTTTTGATATAGTTATGTGTGATGTCCCTTGTAGTGGATTAGGTTTGGTACATTCTAAACATGAAATAAAATTCAATATTTCACCACAAGACTTACAAAATTTGTCCAAAATTCAATCCCAAATATTAGAAAATGCTAGCCGTTATGTAAAGCTTGGTGGCAAAATATTGTACAGTACATGCACAATTACAAAAATAGAAAACGAATCAGTTATAAAAAATTTTTTACAAAACAATAATTGCTTTGAGATAGTTAATATAGACAATCAATATATTAAAAGTGATATTGATGGTTGTATAAGATTGTTGCCACATATCAACAATACAGATGGATTTTTTGCTACAGTTTTGAAAAAGATTGACAGTAATTATTAACAATAAGTTGATACCTTGTAGCTTTGTCATTAATATATGAAAAAACAGCTTTTAGACAACTCAATTATTCAACTAGAAGAATTGATTGAATCATACAATCAACCTAAATATAGAGCAAAACAACTATATGCTTGGCTTTTGTTGGGTAAAGACTATAGTGAAATGTCCAATTTGCCAAAAGATTTTTTGTTAGAATTGCAAGCAGAGTATACTAGCAAATCAGTTTCAATATTAAAAAAGCAAGTCTCTAAAGATGGTACAAAAAAATATTTATTTCAACTTCAAGATGGTGCTACTGTAGAGAGTGTATTTCTTCCCAATAAATACGGGAATACAATTTGTGTATCTAGTCAAGTTGGTTGCAAATTTGATTGCAAATTTTGTGCATCAGCTTTGGCAGGATTTAGTCGCAATTGTAGCGCAGGTGAAATTTTGTCACAACTAATTTATGTCAATGTTGACAATGGTGGTACTATACAAAAGAGAGCTATAGGCAATATTGTACTTATGGGTAGTGGTGAGCCTTTAGATAATTTTGATAATATAGTCAAATTTTTGCAACTTGTTGTTGATGAGAGAGGACTAAATTTTAGCAATAGAAATATATCTGTTTCAACTTGCGGATTGGTAGACAAAATAAAGCAGTTAGCCAATCTCAACTTAGGTATTACGCTTTCTATATCACTACATGCAACAACAGATGAAAGTAGACAACAAATTATGCCAATAGCAAAAGTATACTCTATTAAGCAAGTTGTAGAGGCAGCAAAATATTATTTTGAAAAGACAGGTAGAAGAGTTGCTTTTGAGTATATAATGATAAAAGGTCTCAATACTAATTATTTAGATGCTACTCGTTTGGCTGAAATTTCTAAACAACTTTCTAGTCATGTCAATTTAATTCCATTAAATTGGGTAACAGAAAGGTCTTTGCAAGGAATAACAAAACAAGAAGCTAGACGCTTTTGTGATAGACTAAATTCTTTGGGTGTGTCTGCAACTATAAGACGAACACAAGGAGACGATATAGATGGTGCATGTGGACAACTAAGAAATAAACTAGAGTTGAAATATTAAAGTCTAATAATATTGACAATGTGTTAAAATATAATTTTATATTCAAAATCATGTTTTTGATTTTAAAAGCTTATTATATTTAACTATATTAATTACTAATATCCCAATACTATATCTTCATCATAATCTATATTATTTTGTCTACCTTTGTTTATACGAGATATGCCACTAGTCATAGACTTAGCAATAAGTATTTGCTTTGCATCTGCTTTAGATAATACAATACTTGGCGTAGGATAGATTTGGATAGATTTGAGACTTGTCCTACACTTTGGACATTCTTCACTATCTTTATCTCTTCTAGAACTGCAACTTGGGCAAGCAAACATTGCTTTTATTTCTTTTTCTACTTTTTTCATAATAATAAATTCCTTTATATTAATAATGTATTCATATTTTATACAAATAATTTAACATATTATTGACGAATTAGCAAATAAATTGTCACAAATTATATTGGAAATATTTTCCAATATAATTTTTATTTTTTATATCAATAATTTATTTACATCAATCTTAAGAGCAACAAAAATATATTTAAATAGCTTGCAAAATATGTAAAATAGTGTTACAATAAATTTGAGGTTTAAATTATGTTGGACAAAAAAAATGGCGTAGATACAATGGTATTGTTGCATGGTAGCAATAGATTTTTTTATAGCAATATTGCTACATCTTATGGTGCAGTTATACTTAATGAAAAACAAAAATACTTTGTTACAGATTCTAGGTATGCGTCATATGCTAGACAAAACGCAGGAGAGTTTGAAATAATTATTCTCAATCAAGGTGAAGATATTTTTAAGGTGATAGCACAAACATGTATAGGATTGCAGTCACAAGTAGTGGGCTACGAACAAAATACCATACTCAAGTCTAGCTTTGACAAGCTTGCAGCAGGATTGCAATGCAAACTTGTACCTGTAGGCAGTTACTTAGAACAAGATATGGCTATTAAGCATGACTACATGATAGCCAACATGCAGCAAGCACAAAATATAGCGGAAAAGTCATTGGACAAGGTTAGGGGACTAATAAAACCTAATATATCAGAAAAAGAAATTGCAACACAATTAGCTTATGAGATGTCTTCACTAGGAGCATCAGGTCCTTCATTTGATATAATAGTGGCATTTGGTGAAAATTCAGCTTATCCTCATCATAGTCCTACTGATAAAAAACTCAAGAAGACAGATATTATTCTTGTAGATATGGGTGCTAAGTATAATGGTTTTTGTAGTGATATGACTAGGACTTTTTGTATTGGTGATATACCGCAAGAACTACAAAATGTACATGCATTGGTATTGCAAGCACAAGAGCATGCACTGTCAAAAATCAAAGAAGGTTTGAGATGCAATTTTGTAGATGGTTTGAGTAGAGAGTATCTAAAAGCTAATGGTTATGCAGACAAATTTGTACATTCTTTAGGACATGGCATTGGTGTTGCTGTCCATGAGTTTCCTAGGCTTTCTATCAATAGTGAAGATATTTTAAAAGCTAATATGGTAGTTACAGTAGAACCAGGTGTATATATCAATGGTTTGGGTGGTGTGAGAATAGAAGATATGGTATTAGTAGAAAAAGATGGATTGTACAACTTTGCCAATTACAGCAAAGCACTGTATTTGTAGACATTTTTATCCAATACTCCACAATAAGTTTGTGGAGTATTGGGATTTTTATCAAAATTTGAAACAATAATTATCCTTTATATTTTAAACTTTTTATAATAATCTACATATCTACATTTATATAAATAATATTTATATAACCTTTAATATAAAGGAGAAAATTATTATGGCTTTAGACAAAGCAAAGATTGCACAAAGCATAGTACAATCTTTGGGTGGAAAGGAAAACATAGCCAATGTTGTGCATTGTGCTACAAGATTGAGGTTCAATCTAAAAGACCCACAAAATGCTGATATAGATAAATGCAAAAAAATAGATGGTGTAATAACTGTGGTTGTCAAAGGTGGGCAGTATCAAGTAGTAATAGGCAATACAGTTCCTGATGTGTATGCAAAAGTAATAGATGTTATAGGAACTAGCAATCTAGGCGGACATACAGGAAAAGTGAATGGCAATATAATTTTGCGATTATTAAACTTGCTTGTTGACACTATTGCAGGGATATTCCCACCAATACTAGCACCTTTAGTAGGGGGGGGGCTAATTAAAGGTATTTTGGCAATATTGGTAGCAACAGGTGCAGTTAAAGAGGGAGAAAAATTACCGGACTTATATATTGTATTTAATGCCATGGGTGATGCCGTATTTTATTTCTTGCCAGTATTGCTAGGCTTTAGTGCTGGAAAAAAATTTGGAGCAAGTCCATATCTCACGGCTGTATTGGGAGCAGTATTGATTTACCCTGGACTCAATGAAGCTTCTCATGCATTTGGAAATCCTGATTTCAAGCCTTTTGGATTTGCTTTTACTTTAGTAAATTTTAGTAGTACAGTATTGCCAATTATCTTAGCTAGCTATGCATGTGCCTATTTGGAAAAGTTTTTACGAAAACATACGCCTGATGCAATTGTAAATTTTACTACACCAATGTTGTGTATAATTATTATTATACCATTAACTTTGATTATAGTTGGTCCTGCTAGTGATTGGGTAGCTCAAAACTTGGCAAAAGGAATATCAAGCACACCTGTATGGATAACGGGTTTTATTATGGGTGGTTTTTGGCAAGTATTGGTTATATTCGGCTTGCATTGGGCTTTTATACCTATTATCATTAATAATATTATTGTTAATAAGCATGATTTGCTTTTGGGTTCATCAGGTGGAGCAGCACCGATGGCACAGGCTGCGGCGGCTTTTGCAATGGCTATAAAAATGAAAAACAAAAAAGCTAAAAGTAATGCTATTTCTAGTGGAATTTCAGGTATTTTTGGTATTACAGAACCTATTATTTATGGTCTAACTCTTCCACGAAAAACCCCATTTATATTGGGATGTGTGGGTGGAGCTATAGGTGGAATGGTAGCAGCTTTGCTTGGTGCTGATACCTATATGATGGGAGCACTTGGTATACTTGGATTGCCAAGTACTATTCATCCTGAAATTGGCATTACAATGGCTTTTTGGGGTACTGTAATTGGTTTGGCTGTAACAGTTGTAATTTCGTTTGTATTAGTTTATATATTTTACAAAGATGATACAGTTGAAATGAATGGTGAACTTGTAGTAGATGGGAACTTAGCAACTGGTACTTTAAAAATGAATGTAGAAAATAATGGAGTTATGAAAATGTCAAAGCACACAAATAATTTATTAACTATACTAAGTCCTCTCAAAGGTGAATTTAAACCAATTAATCAGTGCAGTGATCCTGTATTTGCTGAAGAAATTATGGGGAAAGGGATATTGATAATACCTCAAGATGGCAAGCTTTATGCCCCTTGTGATTCAAAGCTTACTGTCGTAGCCTCAACCAAACATATGATTGGGTTGACGACTAATCAAGGAGTAGAAATAATATTGCATCTTGGTATAGATACTGTTAAGTTAGATGGAAAATACTATGAAGTTAATTGCAAAGCAGGTGATGATGTAATTGCAGGGCAACTATTGGTAGAATTTGATATAGAAAAAATTAAAGCAGAGGGGTTTTCTGTAGAGTCTCCTATAATAATTACATCTTTAGGCAAGTTTAGTGACATGAGAATAGTAGCAGGCGAACAACTTAAAGTAGGAGATGCTATAATTGATTTGCAATAAAATAATTTTAGTACTGTTTTGATTTATACAATAAGATTTAACTTATAATAACAATAAATGCATATACACAATTGTGTATATGCATTTATTGTTGAACATATTTTAGTTAAGATTAATGACTATTTACTATTATTTCTCAACAACTCTTCAAGTCTTTCTATCAAATTGTTGTTAGCATCTCTATTGTTTTCTTTATAATATTCTTTGTCATTTCCATATCTATACATATTGTTGATATACCTATGTGTCTTATTGCTGTTATATTCTATCAATATAAACATGATAAATATAATCATAGTTATTATTAGAAGAGCTATTATTATTCCATTAATGATAGCATGTGCATTAAGAATATCTCTTGCCTGCTTGTTTGTAGAATCACTTTCTAATAGCAATGTTGACAACTGTATTTCCATCAAGTTATTAAACAAACAGTACAGTATATAGCTTAATGCCATGCAATAAATATTGCTACTGTATAAAATTTGATTTTATTTTTCTTTCCATATATATTAAAAATTTACTAAAACTTAGTTTTTCTAGTTATTGTAGATCCAATTTGGCTTATTTTTATTCGTCTTTGTGTCATTGTATCCCTATCTCTCAATGTTACCATTTTGTCTGTCAAACTATCAAAATCTACTGTAATACACATAGGTGTGCCTATCTCATCTTGACGACGATAGCGTTTGCCTATACTAGCAGTTTCATCATATGTCACTGAGTGTCTAAGGCTTAGTCTATCATGTATTTTTTGAGCTATGGCTACTAGTTCTGGATTTTTTTGTAATGGCAATACTGCACACTTATAGGGAGCTAGTGCATTATGCAATTTTAATACAATTCTTTGCTCACCATTTTCCAAAGTCTCTTCATGATATGCATTGCACAAAAATGCAAGCAAAACCCTGTCAGCACCCAACGATGGTTCTATTACATATGGTACAAATCTCTCATTAGTAAGAGTATCTATATAATCCATGTCTCCATCATTGCGTGAATGAGCCTTGAGATCATAGTCAGTACGATTGGCTATACCCCAAAGTTCACCCCAACCAAATGGAAATTTGTATTCTATATCGCTAGTAGCTGTACTGTAGTGACTAAGTTCTTCTTTTTCGTGGTCTCTTATTCTCATATTTTCGGGATTAATTCCCAAACTAGTCAACCAATTAGCACAAAATTGCCTATAATATTCAAACCACTCCATATCAGTACCAGGTTTGCAAAAAAATTCCAACTCCATTTGTTCAAACTCTCTAGTTCTAAAAATATAGTTGCCTGGGGTAATCTCATTACGAAATGATTTTCCTATTTGCCCTACACCAAATGGTAGTTTATTGCGGTTGACTCGTACCAAATTTTTGAAGTTAACAAATATACCTTGTGCTGTTTCAGGTCTCAAATATGCTGTATTAGCACTATCTTCGCTAGGTCCTATAAATGTTTTAAACATCAAATTAAATTTGCGAATATTGGTAAAATCACTGTTGCCACAATTTGGACAAGGCACTTTGTTTTGAGCTATGTATTCTTGCATAGCAGTGTCATTAGTAAGATCAGGTAATTCTTTTTGTTTACGATTAGCATAATCTTCTATTAGACTGTCCGCTCTATGTCTTGTCTTACAGTTTTTGCAATCCATCAAAGGGTCACTAAAACCACCCAAATGACCACTAGAATGCCATACTTGACTATTCATGATTATTGCACTGTCTAGCCCGATATTGTTTCTATCTTGTTGCACAAATTTTTTGTACCATGCTGTCTTTATATTGTTTTTAAGTTCTACGCCCAAAGGTCCATAATCCCACGAATTGGCCAATCCACCGTATATATCGCTACCCGCAAAAATAAACCCCCGTCCCTTACAAAGAGCGGTGAGTTTGTCCATTGTCACATTATTGTTCATGCTTCTCCTAAAGAACCACAATTGGATTATTGTAGTCTAAAAATATTGTATATCCTACACATTATATAATATTTTTACAAATTTGTCAACATCATTTAATTACTAGCAAACATTATTAAGACGGATATTAAGTAATTAGGTTTTATATTTATTAATGAATAAGAATATAAACTCCAATTATATTATTTCGGCTTTAAACAAATCTTCAAAATCAGGACTAGATGATATAAGTTGTTCAAAAGTTCCTTGAGCTACAATTTCTCCATTATGCAAGAAAAATATTTTGTCAGCATTCTTGATTGTAGATAGTCTGTGTGCTACAATAATGACTGTATGTTGTCCTGAAAGGTCCTGCAAAGATTGTTTGATTTCTTCTTGCGTTGCATTGTCTAGACTAGAAGTACTTTCATCAAATAAAATTATCTTGCTTTTTTTTAACAATGCTCTAGCTATTGCTAGGCGTTGTCTTTGTCCACCTGAGAGTTTTATCCCACTTTCTCCCACTTTAGTTTCATACCCAAACCTAAGTCCCATTACAAAGTCATGCAAGCTAGCTTTTTTTGCAGCTTCAATTACATCTTCAAATGTTGCATCTTCTTTTGCCATTTTGATATTTTGCAAAATAGTTGTATTAAATATATATGGAAATTGATTGACGAGAGATATAGATTGTCTCAATGTATTTTGACTCAATAGTTGAATATCTACATTATCTATCAAAACTTGTCCTCTCTCATCTACATCATAAAGTTTGGATATAAGGCTAAGTATTGTAGTTTTGCCACTTCCACTTTTACCTACAAAAGCTACCGTAGAATTGGCAGGAATGACAAAGCTAAGATCTTCAAATACAAGCTTTTTTGTCATTTGAGATTGAGTACTAGTTTCTTTTTTATCATTTTCACTGTCATCTTCTATTTGGTCTTCCAAATAACTAAATTTTACATTTTTAAATTCTATTTCTCCATTTACTTCTATATCAACATTTCCAAACTTTTCTACTTTAAATTTATTATTGTCAAACAACTCAAACATTCTACTAGTAGCAACTCGTAAGTTGGTTATTTCTGTAGCTGTGTTGCCAAATCTCCAAATGATATTTTCAAATGATATACGATTGGTGAAAATGAACAAAAAGGTGGCTATACTAAGTCGTATATCCTTTACCCAAAATACACCTAAAAATAAAGCCACAAATTGAGTAATTTGCACAGCAATACCTCTAGATGACCAAAAGTACATATTGATAGTGTGTTTTTTTTGCAAATTCTTGGATTGATTTCCATAATTTTGTTTGATAATGTCTTTTAGTTGCTTTTCTAAATTCAAAGCTTTTATATCTTTTTCTGATCTAATTATTTCTGTAGTCAGTCCATTGCTTTCATCAGCTGCTGTTTTTTCAGCTTTTTCATTTTTTGCATATACTTTTATTCTAAACATTTCTAGTACAAACAATATTGTGAGTGCAACTAGGTATACAAGTCCAATAGCCCAACTTTCAAAAAATATATATCCAGTAGTAAATGTTGCAGTAGCTAATGCCATCACATTGTCAAGTATACTCTCTATACTCCACAAAGCTCTCTCAGGATCGTTGTTGATACGATTGATAAAAATACCTGAAGATTTTTCAGCAAAAGTCTTGCTAGAAATTTTGAAAACTTGTTCGGCCAAATCTACTTTTATTTCATTAGATACTTTTGCTACCAACATATAAAAAAATTTATAAATCACCCCAAATGACACTTCATAAGCTATGTAACACGATATTGCCAATACCAAATTTATCATTGCATTGTCATAGTTAGTTGCCGTCAAATCTGCCAAAAAAAATGCAATCATAAATAAATATGTCACATTAAATACTTGAGCTAATATTGAACTTATAAAATATCCTAAAGTTAGTCCTTTGTGTTGTTTTATATAATATCTTAAATTGCGTCTTTGGACTTTAGAAACCATTTTGTTATTATAGCACAAAAAATACTTTTGGCAAATCATAATGTTGACAGTGTGTTTATAAAATGTTATAATTTGCAAGAAAGGGGAAGCAATATATGGGGACATTTGAAGATTTTTTGAACAAGGGGAGCAACTACCAGAGAGGCAGTTTGCCAGAATATTATGAGGATACTCATGATAAAAATGGCAACTATAGAGCATTGCCAAATGCTTTTAATAGCTCTACACAAATCCATAATGGTCAAGAACGCAGTGCATGGGCTTTACAAAATCCAATTTCAAATTCAACAGTTGTGTCAAACACTACATCACAAAGTCAAAATCCATATGTGCAATCAACAAGCCAAACATATATTCCACCTTATTCATCTCAACAGTATATAAGTCCGCCTGTATCCAATGTTCAATTAGGAATTGGACAACCCAATTTACAAACAATGGGAATGCCATTGCCTAGTTCACACAATCCAATAGCATCTCGCAACTATTCAAATTTGGTTATATATCAACCTACAACACCCGAAGATGTAGAAATGCTAATAGACTATTTAAAACGAAAAGAACCTGCTATAATCAATCTAGACCACATTGATGACATGAGAGCTCAAAGAGTATTAGACTTTGTATCAGGAGCTATATTTGCACTCAATGGTTCTATCCAAAGGGTAAGTAGCAATATATTTTTGGTATGTCCTGAGGGAATACAAGTAACCACACCACTTTAGATTAAAAAATATATATACCTTGTTGAAATAGTTATTCTTAAACTATCAAAAAGCAAGATACAAAATATGAAAATAAACTTGCATACGATTGGGCTACAATCATTAGAGTATATCAAAAAAGCTAGACTAATATTAATATTGTTTGTAGCATTGCTTTTTTTGGACTTATTTTCTAAATGGTTGGTAGTGTTTTTGTGGAATGGAAGTGCTAGTGAAGTCATACCAAATTTTTTGTATATATATTATATTCGCAACTACAATGCTGCTTTTGGATCTAGTTTTGGATTAAATAGCATATTTGGTGAAGATGGTATTAGATGGTTTTTTATAGTCTTTACTATCTTAGTTGTACTGTGTTTTTGTGTACTATTATATATTTGGCGTGACAAACGCAAGTTTGGGCAAATTGCAGTTCTATTGATTATTGTAGGTGGAATTGGCAATCTATATGATCGTATGATATTTGGATATGTGAGAGATTTTGTACATTTTGTATATTTTGGATTGGATATCCCACTACTTGGTACTGACTTTGCAATTTTTAATATTGCTGATTCATTTTTAAGTATTGGTATAGTTTTATTTGCATGGTATGTTGTATTTATGTATGAAAGAGACAAGCAAAGATTGAATTCAAAAAAATCTCTTGGGAGCAATGAATGAGTGATGAGCCGAATGATAATATTAATGAGTATTATTCTAAAGTAGTACAAAGACTTGATATATTTTTGGCTGAAGTTAGCAACTTTACTAGATCTAAGATACAGTATTTGATAAAAGATGGTAAGGTATTGGTAGATGATGTTGCAATTTTCAAACCTAGCTTTGTACTAAGCATTGGTAGTAAGGTTGTAATATTTTTATCAAATCCAAAAGAGCAACAAAAAATTTTGCCACAAGATTTGAATATAGAAATACTATACCAAGACAATGATATAGCAGTAATAAATAAGCCACAAGGTATGACAGTTCATCCTGCAAACAACATTTATACAGATACCTTAGTCAATGCATTGTTGTATAAGTTGGATAATTTATCAGGAATAAATGGAGAACTTCGTCCCGGAATTGTACACAGATTAGATAAAGAGACAAGTGGAATCATGCTTATTGCTAAACATGATGTATCTCACAATATATTGTCACAACAGTTTAAAAATAGGACAATATCAAAGATATATTGGGGAGTTGTTCAAGGAAAACTTAAACAACAAAGTGGTACAATAAATACTCTAATTGCAAGGCATAAATCAGATCGCAAAAAAATGACGGTTTCATCAAGTGGCAAGCATGCAACTACAAAATATAAAGTTTTAAAAGATTTTAATCAATCTCAATTGGTAGAATTTGACTTGCTTACAGGAAGGACTCATCAAATAAGAGTACATTGTAAGTATCTAAACACACCAATAGTTGGTGATATTATATATGGGAATACCAAACTATGCCAACATCAATTGCTTCACGCCTATAAAATAGAGTTTGTACATCCATTAACTAATCAAAAGATGAAGTTTGAAGCTCCATTACCTCAATATTTTTTAAAATATATAAACCAATTTTAAAGGAACAATGTAGTATTATGAACAAAAAGACAATCAAAGATATCCAAGTATCAGGTAAGAGGGTGCTAGTAAGATGCGACTTTAATGTACCACAAGATGACAAAGGGAATATCACAGATGAAAGTAGAATCAAAGGAGCATTGCCTACAATAAAGTATTTGATAGAGCAAAATGCCAAGATAATACTTTGTAGTCACTTAGGGCGTCCAAAGGGCTTTGATGAAAAATATTCACTTCTTCCTGTAGCTAAGAGATTGAATGAGATTTTAGACAACAAAGTGGTATTGGCAAATGATGTAATAGGTGAAGATGCTAAAGCAAAAATAGCAACACTAAAAGATGGTCACATAGTATTGTTGCAAAATGTGAGATACCATAAAGAAGAAGAAAAAAATGATCCAGAATTTGCAAAGCAATTAGCATCTTTTGGTGATGTCTATGTAAATGACGCTTTTGGAACTGCTCATAGAGCTCATGCATCTACTGAAGGTGTAACAAAATTTATAAACACATCAGTAGCAGGTTTTTTAATAGAAAAAGAATTAAATATACTTGGAACGGCTCTAGAAAATCCTAAAAGACCATTTGTAGCCGTATTGGGTGGTGCTAAGGTATCAGACAAAATAGGTGTTATACGGAACTTGCTTACTAAAGTAGATAGCATTGTGATAGGTGGAGCAATGGCAAATACTTTCTTGGTAGCATTAGGGGGGGAATCAGGGATATCCAAAGTAGAACATGACAAAGTTGATTTGGCAAAAGAGTTGATGGAAATAGCAAAGAAAAATAATATTAATTTTTATCTTCCTATAGACAAAGTATGTTGTGCCGAATTTAGCAACAATGCTCCTACTAGCATACATGATGCTATGAATATTCCTGATAACTTAGATGGTATGGACATAGGACCTAAGACTATTGCAAAGTTTGTGGAAGTAATAAGTAAAGCTGGTACTGTAGTATTAAATGGTCCTATGGGTGTGTTTGAAATGTCTAATTTTATGGAAGGTACTAGGGCAATTATTCAGGCATTAGCTGATAATAAAAATTGTATTAGTATTATAGGTGGTGGAGACAGTGCGGCAGCTGCTGAACAAATGGGATTTGGAAACAAAATTACACATATATCTACAGGTGGTGGTGCATCCTTAGAATTTTTGGAAGGTATTGAATTACCCGGTATAGCTTGCTTAAACAATAAGTAGTTATTCTATAACATTATTCAAATTGGGTTTAATATACTAAATAAAAACACGACTAATTTACTATAATTAATCGTGTTTTTATTTAGCCACAATAGAATACTCAACAATATAAAATTCATACTTTTATTAATTTAGAACCAAAATACATATCCTTATCCAATCCGCTACATACACAATAAAGATTGTCTGCAACAATATCTCTATTTATAAGTTCTTTAAATACATCCATCACTTGATCTACAAAATATATATTTAATGTACTAATTGATTTGTCAAATATATCTGTATTTTGGACTATTGCCGTATTTGGCAAAAAACCCAACAAATGAGTACTACCTGTCCTTATACCCAAAACTCTAAATGGAATTGGAGTATTTTTGCTAGTACTTTTTCTAACTATCTCCTTTGTTATTTGAAGATAATTTTGTACAACCGCTCGTTTTATTCTACTATAAATGTATCGTTTAGACTTAGAAAATTTTATTATTTTATCTAAATCGCTGTATTTTTTAGCAACAGATAGCAATCTATACTCTAGTCCCTCACTAATGCTATGAACTTTTTTTAGTCGGCTGATAGGAGTATTTTTTAAGTAAGCAACCAATATGGCTTCGTATATACTATTATTTACTTTAATATCTAATTCTTCAACATTGTATGGCAAATAGTCTTTCAAGTTTTGAATATCTCCATTTTTTATACTATTTCTAATAGAACTAGCACTAGAATAAGGTTCTTCTAATAACATGGAATTAAAATTATTAGTGCGTTCTATAGGTACTGTTTCAATATTTATATTATAATGTTTTATAGCCCTTACATACTCTATTGCAAGTATAGTGTTGGGATGTAGTTTATCTTTTGTTGTTACAATGTTGGGATAATACTCTTGCATTGCATATTGCAAAGCACTAGGATATGGAATCCCATACTTGCTAGCCTTGGCTATAACTTCTCCAAATTGACTATTGTCCAATAAATGTGCAACTTTGTGAATATCTAATGTATTTTCTTTTTCTATTCCAAATGCTAAATGAGTTACAAATTTAAGTTGATTTAGTATTTTGATAGCACCTTGTGCAAAAACTTGAGCATTGGCACTAGAAAAAACTACAGGTAATTGCACTACCAAATCTGCACCATTGTTCAATGCATGCCTAGCTCTAGTATATTTATCTACAATAGGTAGTGTGGCTCTTTGAGTGATGCTACCACTCATAATACATACAATATAATCACAGCCACTTTTGAGCTTAGCTTCGGTTAGCATGTATTTGTGACCGGTATGAAATGGATCATACTCACATACAACTGCACAAGCTGTCTTTGATTTTTTGTGTAAAATAGAATTTTGGAGCAATGCATTGTCTAATATAGGATTGTGAATATTAAAGTAGTGTTTCATATGTATTAAAATTTGTTTGTCTAAATCTAGTAAAAGTGATATAATTCACTTATTATATCATCTTTACAATGTCAAAGCAACTTTTTGTAAATATAGTAAATTTACAATTTTATACAAAAATATATTAGTTCTCAATAAGGATAATTTATATGAATAATCTTACTAAACAATTTAGAACAAAGGCCGCAGAAATGAATAGACATATTGTGTTGCCTGAAGGGTGTGAACCTAGGACTATTTTGGCCGCTAAATATATAAGTGATCAGAGAATAGCAAGGATTACTCTAATAGGAGATCCTATAGAAATTCAAAAGGCACAGCCTAGCATTTTGTTGGAAGGTGTAAATATCATTAATCCTCAACAGGATGATATATCTAAATATGTGGATTTACTTTACAACTTAAGAAAAGACAAGGGTATGACTAGAGAAGAAGCTGTTGTGCTATGTCAAAACAATTTGTACTTAGGTTCATTGATTGTACAAAATGGCGATGCTGATGGTATGGTAGCAGGAGCTATTACCAATACAGGAGATGTACTAAGACCTGCTTTACAAATTATCAAAACTGCTAAAGGTATCAAGACTGTAAGTAGTTGTTTTATTATGTTGTTGCCAGAATTTAGTCCATATAAGACTAACAATATTTTGATTATGGGTGATTGTTCTGTCAATATAGAACCAGACGCTGAGCAGCTTGCTAGTATAGCTATAGCATCAGCTCAAAGTGCAATCAATATTGCGGGAATATCTCCTAAAATTGCTATGCTCTCTTTTAGTACCAAAGGTAGTGCTAAGCATGAGTTTGTAGATAAAGTTGTAGAGGCTACAAAAATAATAAAAGAAAAATCACCTAATCTAAATGTAGATGGCGAACTTCAGGCTGATACAGCACTTATTGAGAGTGTGGCTAATCTCAAAGCTCCTGATAGCAATATTGCAGGAAATGCGAATGTCCTTATATTCCCCGACTTGCAATCAGGAAATATAGGATATAAATTAGTACAACGGCTAGCTGGAGCTCAAGCTATAGGTCCAATTTGTCAAGGATTTAATAAGCCTGTAAATGATCTTTCTAGGGGTTGTAGTGTAGATGATATTATTGATGTTGTTGCAATAACTTGTATTCAAAGCAATCAGTAGCATTTTCATATACAAAATTTGTTTCAACTTATTAAAAAATTTTTCATAATGATACAATAATATAACAATAAATATAAGGAATTAACATGAAGATTTTAGTAATCAATGCTGGTAGTAGTAGCTTGAAATATCAATTGATAGACATGCAAAATGAGAATGTTTTGGCAAAGGGGATAGTAGATCGCATAGCAATTGAAAATTCTTTTATAACAATAGAAACTGAAAAATCTAAGTACAAACTAGAGTTTGATTGTCCTAATCATACAGTTGCAATACAACAAGTACTGAACTTGTTAACAGACAAACAACATGGTTGTATAGATACAATGCAAGAGGTCGGAGCCGTAGGTCATAGGGTAGTACACGGTGGAAATGATTTTAATACTAGTGTAAAGATAGACAAAAATGTGATTAAACTTATAGAAGCTAATGCAGAACTTGCTCCTTTACACAATCCCCCTAATGTTGCAGGGATAGAAGCTTGCAATAAGGCTATACCACATGCTCCTGCAGTTGCCGTATTTGACACATCATTTCATAGTACTATGCCTGAACAAGCATATCTTTATGGATTGCCATACGATGTTTATACCGATTACAAAATTAGAAAATATGGATTTCATGGTACTAGTCATCAATTTGTTTCAAGTGAAGCACGACGAATATGGGGTGATGAAAACTTAAAACTTATAGTATGTCACTTAGGAAATGGAGCAAGCTTGTCTGCAGTTTTAAATGATAAATGCATAGATACATCTATGGGATTTACACCATTAGCAGGATTGGTTATGGGTACTCGCTCTGGTGATATAGATAGTGCAATATTAGAATATTTATCTAAAAAAACAGGCATGAGCTTGACACAATGTATTGAGTATCTCAACAAAAAGAGTGGTGTTTTGGGTATAAGTGGTGTATCAAGTGACTTTAGAAATTTGGGAGAAGCGGCAAATAATGGTAACAAAAGAGCCAAAATAGCTTTAGATGTTTTTTCGTATAGAGTCAAACATTATATAGGTGCATATACTGCAATACTCAATGGACTAGATATGATTGCATTTACTGCAGGCATAGGTGAAAATGCAGTATTTGTTAGAGAAATGATATGCAAAAACTTGGAATATCTTGGTTTAGAACTAGATACTTTCAAAAATAGCAATTGCCCAAGAGGACAAATAGCAGAAATAAATAAATCAAGTTCTAAGGTGAAAATTTTTGTTATTCCAACCAATGAAGAATTGGTTATTGCTAGAGAAACTTTAAAGCATTGTAAATAATATGACAAAAATTCCTTTGGTTTTGCAAAAAATTAAACAACTAAGTAAATTTGCAAGTGATACATTTTTCCCTAATGATATAAAGTGTATTGTATGTGATTATGAGTTAAAGTATGATAACAAATATGGGTTGTGTGACAAGTGTGTATTGCCACACAACTCAAATTTTTGTAAAATTTGTGGTAGCAATATTAATGGTATTGTTGACATTTGCCAATTTTGCAAAAGAGAGGAATTTGATTTTGAATTTGCTAGATCACCTTTAGTATATCAAGATGCAGTTAAAGATTTAATTAGAGGATATAAGTTTGGACACAAAGCATACTTAGCTCCGTTTTTTGCTCAATTTTTGATAAAATGTTATATAGAAAATAATCTGCAAGTAGATTTTGTCACATTTGTACCAATACATATTTCTAAATTAAAAACTAGGGGATACAATCAATCTCAACTTGTTGCACAAAATTTTGTTGATTTTCTCAAACTAGAGTTAGTAGATTGTTTTATAAAGGCTGTACAGCACAATGATACAGCCCGCCTAAATCGCAAACAACGCTTTGAATTGTTAAAGGGTGTAATGCATCTTAAAATGGATATTATTCCGTATATAGAAAATAAGTCTATATTAATTATAGATGATGTATTTACTACTGGGGCTACGGTTGGGCAATTGAGTAAAATATTAAAAAGTGCAGGTGCTTTAAAAGTATATGTCTTAACTATAGCATCAGGGCATGCTTGGATAAAATGATTCTTATTTGATAATTAATTTGCTAATAATTAATACATAATGAAAAAAATAAATAATAAAAGAAAATTATCAACAAACAAAAGATCAAAACATAAAATTGTCAACAAATCTAGTTCTGTATCATACAAAAAAAACATTAACAAAAATATAAAATCCTATTATCATAATGATAAACCAGTATTTAGCATTATTGGTCAATTACAAAACACACAAAAAGGTTTTGGATTTGTGATTGTCCCTAATGGAGAAGATATTTTTGTAGCAAAACGAAATTACAATGGGGCAAATCATGGTGATACTGTGAGAGTAGAAGTATATAATTCTAATATAGGGCTTGAAGGAAAAATTGTAGCAATTGTAGAAAAAAATAATAAGAATATTGTAGGCACATTAAAAATTGATAATAGTGATATAGCATTTGTTGTGCCTGATGATATTCGTTATGGTGACGAATTTTGTATTGCAAAACAACATCTCAATGGAGCGATAGATAATGACAAAGTAGTTATTGATGTTCTAAACCAAGATTCTAGCAAACACAATAAAGCAAAGGTTGTAAAAATTTTGGGACAAAGTGGTTCTACTGGAGTTGATATTTTGTCCATATTAAATGCATATGGACTACAAACTGACTTTGATTCTAAAGTATTAAAAGAAACTAAAATACTTCCTAGCAATGTAATGCAAGATGAATTGAACTACAGAGTAGATTATAGACAAGATATTATTGTAACAATTGATAGTGAGGATACTAAAGATATAGATGATGCTATTTCTGTAGTGAAAACTGATGATGGATATATATTGTCAGTACATATAGCTGATGTGTCACACTATGTGTTGCAAGGTACAGAAATAGACAAGGAAGCCTTTAAAAGGGGTACTAGCACATATTTTGCTAACTCAGTCATACCAATGTTGCCTCCACAACTGTCAAATGGTATATGTAGTCTAAATCCTAACGAAAATAGATTGACATTATCTTTGATTATGTACATTGATAAATATGGGAAAGTATACAAACATGAACTTAATAAAGGTGTAGTAAAGACAATTCAACTCACATACAATTTAGTTATGCAAATATTGAGTGGCACTTGTCAACAATCAGAATATATTAATTTAAAACCAATGTTAGATGATTGTGTAAATCTTTCACAAATCTTGACAAGTTGTCGCAAAAAAAGAGGTAGTATAGATTTTGATTTGCCAGAAACTAAGATGATTTTTGATTCTAACATGCATCCTATTGATATACAAAAAAAAGAACGAAATATAGCTCACATACTCATAGAAGAATTTATGTTGATAGCTAATGAAACTATAGCAAAAAAATTTGATGAATTAAAAATCCCATTTGTGTATAGAGTGCATACTAGTCCTGAGAAAAAGAAATTAGAGAGTTTATTAAGTTTTGTAAAAGTATTTGGAATCCAATTAAAAGGAGACTTGAATAATCTAAAGCCTATAAATATACAAGAGATGTTGAATAGTGTAGCAGGCACTGAGATTGGACAAGTACTCAATAATATTGCTCTCAAAGCACAGATGAAAGCAACATATGAAGATATCAACTTAGGTCATTTTGGACTTGCTGCATCACATTATTGCCATTTTACTTCTCCAATTAGACGCTATCCTGACTTAATGATTCATAGAATAATTTCTCAATTTCTTGTAAATCCCCAAAATACAAAATCATTTTCCAAGATTACCAAACAAGTAGCTAAGCAATCTAGTATAAGAGAAAGAGTGTCAATAGAAGTAGAACGCAAAATTTTAGATATCAAAAAAGCACAATATATGCAAGATAAAATTGGTCAATTATTTCAAGGACGGATAAGTGGTATAATTTCTAATGCTATATTTGTAGAACTAGACAACACAATTGAAGGTAGAGTAGGCATTAAAGACCTTCCTAAAGATGACTATGAATTGGATAATATAGCCGTAAGTTTGAAAGGAAGAATTCATAAATACAAACTGTGTGACAAAGTTGAAGTTGTGGTACAAAGTGTAATAGACGATAAGATAAATTTTGTTTTTAAATCAAATTGAATAGTAAATATAAATAATATAGAATAGTAGTTGCATAATATTGGACACAATTGCACATAACATTGATATAAATTATTTTATTTCAAATTATTTTCATCTTTAGGAGGATGTGCAATTGAAAGCTAAAAAAGTAAAAAAAATAACTAAGGCTATATTGGCAGCAAGTCTAGTTGCTACTGGCGTTACTAGTTTTGTAGCAAAGTCTATGCCTACCAATGCCATGGCAACAGCAGCGATAATGACCAACGAACCTGCTATACAACAGTCAGTTTCTGATTATAGCAATGTTGCTACTCTACCATATTATTTTAATGAAAGTGAAAGAGTAGGCAATTTTGCAAATATGGACAGTAGATACTATACAACTGATAGTAGATATGTAGATAGTAGGGATAATGCTACTGATAATAGATATAGTAGTATAGATAATATCAATAGTGCTGGTAATCAAATTGAAAGGTCAAGCTCAAGACATTATAATCTAGGTGTTAGAGATAATCGTGATAACAACAACATCAACAATACTAGTGGAAAGTCAATAAATAGAGTAGAAAAGTCAGGTAAAGATGGATCTACGACATTGAGTATCAATGAATACAATCAAAGAATTGCAGAATTAAACAACAAATATGAACATATGTTTAAGTTAAAGCGAGAAATAGATGAAGATCAACTTAAAAATCAACAATACTATATTTTGCAAAGTGTATATGAAAAAGAATTAAGGCAAATTACTAAGCAATGGGCAGGAGTAGAACAAGACAATATGTCAACCATGTCAGCTTTATTGCAACAAATCAATCCTAACCTTTTTTTAAATGGGTATAATAAATCTAATCAAGATAACAATAACATAAATGCATCAAGAATTGAGCAAAACAATGTTGATAATACTAATAAAAGAAGACAAGATAATGTAAATAATACAGTTGATAAAAGAGTGCAAAGCAATTCTAATCAATCAACCAATCAAAGTAATTCAAACAAACAAATTATAAAAAATAGTCAAAATCATCATAATAATAACCAAGATCGTAGAAACAATGTTAAGCAATTTATTAAAGATAGTCAAGGAAATATAACTGAAAGAAGAGGATTAGATGGAATTCAAAATAGTATTAGAAATAATACCAATAATAGAGTACAAAATACTAATAGAATACCAAATGTGAATAACAATGTTAGAAACAGTAATCAAGTTAATCAAAATAGACAAAATACAAGAGAGCAATATATAATGAGAGATGGTAGAACTAATCTAGATAGACATGAAAATGTAAATGCAAGAGGAGATAGAGCAGTAAACACTATGGCATTAGTTGGCAATACTGCAACTAGTAGAGATAGGGATAGTTCTATAAAAAAACCTCCAATACAAAATCAAACAACAACCCCTACTCCTACAACACCATCTCCTACAACCACATTACCAGCTCCTGCTCCAAAAATGTAGTACTGTACAATTTAAACAAATACACTACAAAGTTATTTGCTTTGTGGTGTATTTGTTTTGTTATCCAACTTGACAAATTTGTAGTTAAATGATATATATTACATATTATTATTTAGGAGAAAATATGAGTAATATACAACAAAATAAAAAAAAGGTAGCTGTAGTAGGAAGTGGTCCTGCAGGACTTACTATAGCTAGCAATTTGCTAAATCATGGTGTAGAGGTAGATATATATGAAAGCTTTCATATGGCAGGTGGGGTACTGATATATGGTATTCCTGATTCTCGATTGCCAAAATCCATAGTAAATCAAGAGATTGACTCAATGGTGTTGTCTAAGGGTGGCAAAATAATATTAAATATAAAAGTGGGTAGAGATATCCAACTCAGTGAATTGCAAACAAAATATGATGCTGTATACTTAGCAGCAGGTGCTGGTATTCCAAACAAAATTGGTATAAAAGGTGAAGAATGCGATAGAGTATACAGTGGTCATGACTATATGGCAAGATATAAAGTCCCAGATGCATACCCTAGCGAAAGTTTAATAAAATTAAAACAAAGTAAAAATGTGATTATTTTGGGGGCAGGAAATGTAGCTATGGATGCGGCTAGAACAGCTACAGAAGCGGGTGCAGTTAGTGTAAACATAGTATATAGAAGAAGTGAAAAGGAAATGCCTGCTAGAGAGCATGAAGTTAATGACGCCAAAGATATGGGGGCAATTTTTCATTTCTTGCACACACCAAAACAAATTTTACATGAAAATGGAAAAGTAACTGGAGTAGAATTTGCAAAAACTTCGTTAGGAGAGCCAGACGAAAAAGGTAGGGCAACTTTTAAAGAAATTCCAAATAGCAATTTTGTAATGCCTTGTGATACTATAATAGTATGCGTAGGTGCAGGTGTAGACAATCAACTTACTGACAACACAGGACTTGCATTGGATTCTAAAGGTTTGGTAATAATAGACGAAAATTGCAAGACTAACTTAGATAATGTGTATGCAGGAGGAGATTTGGTTACAGGCAACAAAATTGTCCCACTTGCAATGGGGGCAGGACGAAAAGCCGCAAAGTGTATTCTAGACCGTTTTGGAATTCTTGCTAATGCAATGCCAAAAGAAATGGTACAGATTATGACTTGTATTAGTCCAAAGAAATAATTTGCTATAATAACAAAAATAAGCATATTATGTAATTAATTTTGATAAAACCAATATGAATATTTGTTTGTATACAACAAATTTTGAAATTAGTTATAAACAATGATAATATGTATAAGTGTGTTGGTACTTAGTATTGTTTTGTAGCTATGGGTATGTTGTAGGTATTATAATTACTCCGTATAGACATTTATTTATTGTGATAGTATCTTAAATTGGTTTGAAAATAAGTTTTATAAAACATCTATTTATCAATCCTGTTATTAGTATGAGCTGTCAAATAGTCACTACTATTTGACAGCTTGTCATATTTTGTGTTAAAATAAAAAAATATGAAAAACCAAAAAATACGCAATGTAGCCATAATTGCCCATGTAGACCACGGAAAGACAACTTTAGTAGATCAAATGCTCAAACAAGGTGGAGTATTTAGAAACAATCAACATATAGCTGAGAGAGTAATGGATAGCAATGATCTTGAAAAAGAAAGAGGTATTACAATACTTGCTAAAAATACATCTATCAATTATAAGGATTATAAAATAAATGTTGTAGATACTCCAGGTCACGCTGATTTTGGTGGTGAAGTAGAAAGAGTATTGAAAATGGTAAATGGCGTAATTTTGCTTGTTGATGCATACGAGGGAACAATGCCACAAACTAGGTTTGTACTCAAAAAAGCATTGGAGTTAGATAATAAAGTAATAATAGTAGTCAATAAAATAGATAGACCTGATGCTAGAATAGCTGAAGTTTGTGACGAAGTACTAGAATTGTTGATGGAACTCAATGCAACTCACGATCAACTAGATAGTCCAATTGTGTACTGTAGTGCTAGATTTGGTACTTCTACATTGAGTATAGATAATCCAAATGACAACTTTATTCCACTATTTGATACTATAGTGCAACATATTGATGCTCCAGAGGGCGACCCAGTAGGTCCATTTCAAATGTTGATAAGTGCATTAGATTACAATGATTATGTAGGTCCTATAGGTATAGGGCGTATAGAGCATGGTACAATTTCATCTAATACACCTGTTGCTATTACCAACTATTATACTACAGACAAACCACGCAAATCTAAGATTGCTACAATGTTTAGATTTGAAGGATTAGAACGCATTCCAGTAGAAACAGCCGAATCAGGTGAAATAGTTTGCATAAGTGGAATAGATGGATTGACAATAGGTGATACTGTATGCCATCCCGAACATATAAATGCTATAGAATTTCCAAAAATAGATGAGCCTAGTGTAGAGATGACATTCGCAGTAAATGATAGTCCATTCGCTGGTAAAGAGGGGAAGTTCGTCACAAGTAGAAACTTGCGTGAGAGACTATATAAAGAAAAAATAAAAGATGTATCTATAAGAGTAAGTGACACAGACAGTGCAGAGGCATTTAAGGTATGCGGTAGAGGAGAAATGCATCTTTCTATACTCATAGAAAATATGCGTAGGGAGGGCTATGAATTTCAGGTAAGCATGCCCAAAGTTTTGTACAAAAAAGATGAAAATGGAAAAATTACAGAACCTATAGATCGCATCACTTGTGATGTACCAAACGACTGCGTTGGAGCAATTATGAACAAGATGGGATTAAGAAAGGGTGAACTTATAGAAATGACTCCATTTGGTGAAACTAGAATGAAACTTGAGTTTGATATCCCAAGTAGAGGTTTGTTTGGATATAAAAGCGAATTTTTAACTGATACAAAAGGCGAGGGAATACTTAGTAGTATATTTGATAGATATGACACATATAGGGGTGAAATAGACAGGCGTAGTCAAGGAAGCCTTATTGTTCATGAGACCGGAGAAACAACAGCTTATGGGCTATACAACGCTCAGGAAAGAGGTAATTTATTCTTGGGAGCAGGTATACCAGTATATGCTGGTATGGTGATTGGTGAAAATGCAAAACCTGAAGATGTAGTTGTAAATGTATGCAAAAAAAAGCAGTTGACCAATATGCGTGCGTCAGGAAGTGACGAATCACTGCGACTAACCCCACCCAAAAATTTTAGTCTAGAACAATCATTGACATTTATAGCCGACGACGAATATCTAGAAGTGACTCCTAAAAATATTAGAATACGAAAAAAAATTTTGGATGCGGGACTACGCAAAAAAAGTGATAGCAGTAAATAGATTTATAAAAAATACAACTCAAAAAACATTGAGTTGTATTTTTATTTAATATATATTAAGATTAAGAATCTTCCAACATTACAGCATCACCAAAGAAATTATTGTCATACAATATACTTAGCAATTCAGTAATTAGACCACCGTTTGGAAAGCTTTTACCAAAAAAGAATTTGACTTGAGATGGTTGAGCTGCCATGTATAATGATGAATTGTAGCCACCAACATTTATACTAGGATATGACCACATTATAACTTCCATAGGAAGTTGTGGGGGGAGTATTGCAATGCCTCTTTCTTTGGTTATATCAAACTGTGGACTATTGATATCTTGAGCGGGGTGTGGTTTGAGCATAATAGTGTAATCATCAGCAAAATTATCTATAACTACTTGGACAGCATCATCAAACTTATCTGGATTTTTACCTTCTCCAATATGAGTCCCACTAATTAGCAATACAGGCTTGTCTTGATTTAGTAACTCATCCAATTGTGATTTGACAGCACCACCTGCATGGTTTGGATTGTTGAGAGTTGCTTCAAAAAATAATTCTTTGGATTGAGACGAAAGAGATGACAACATATTGTATGGTTGCTTTTTTACAATATTACTTCTCATTATTTCAGATCTAATTTCTTGAGAAATGTCTTTGTGCAAAAAAGCAAACTCAGGGTATTGCATCCAATACTCTACACCTTGTATTTGAGATGCTACATAGGCAGTATTTAAGTCCCCCATTATTTCATCTGGTTCAACAATTTTTCCATCACCATTTTTAAAGTTGTCCAATATTTCATCTAATTGGATTTTATCTTTATTCCATTCATCTATTCCATTTTCACCAATATATTGCCCCATTAGTGTATTTGGAGTAGTGTTGTATGAAGCTGTGCCATCTGATACCATTATTATTTGAAATCTAGAACTATCTATGCCATTTGTAAGAAATGCATGAAAAGGCATAAGTACTCTAATATCATCTACAAAAAATTTGTATCTAGCTGTATTGTCCTTGTCATTTATATTTTTTACCACTTTATCAGCCATATCTAGTACACCTTGTTCACCAATTTCTACATGTGATTTATCATCTAACAAAGTTACATTTGATGGAAGTTTGGAAAGATTAAATGTATCTACTCTTCCAAAGTATACATAGGATGGATTATTGTGACTTAACAAGTTTATACTTTGATATAATATTGGCAATGTTCCAAAACACATATATATATAATGAGTTTTACCCTTATTATTTTGTATTGTTCTTTCATTGTTAGCAGAAACTCTTCCAATAGAAAATGCTCCAATAGCTGAGCCAAATAGAACAACTAACAAGATTATCCACAAAGCAACATTTCCATATTTAATTTTAGTATTATTTTCATTCATATCATGTTATTGTATATAATTTTTACAAAAAAGTCAACAAAATTTCATAACTTTAAATATTATAATCTACATCTTTTTATATTGTATAGGAATTTTGTTGCTAAAAAAACATATAAATAATTATGCGAGAAGATTATATCAATGGAGCAACTATAGGGCATCTTTATTATGGTATGGCTATGCATGACTTTGCAAGTTCTATTTGTCTTTCAGTTTCTAATGCAGATAGATATTTTTATGTTGATTTGTATAAACAAATAGAGAAATGGCAACAACTTATTGTAGATTGTTTAGAGTATTATACCTTGTGTAATATTGATTATAATATGTTTTTTAGTGATTGTACACATATTGCAATCAAGCGTACTATGCAGCAACTAAATATAGAGGATAGTACTGGAATACTTGTTGTAGAAAAAAAATCATTTATTCCTAAAAAATTTGTAGGTAAACTAACTACTATACACAGCCATTTTGTAGGAATAAGTTTGAGAGCTAAAATACTTGCAAAGCAATTGTCTCAAATTGTAGATAATATAATACACAATTATTCTCAAACTACTTATTGTGCATTGCCACAAAATATACTTAAATATATAAGTTCTAGCATAATTAACTATGACAAACTCATAGAAAAATTAAATACAAAGCAATCTAATATGGCTTTGTCTACTAGTTATCTTGAAGAGCATGCAAGTTATTTGTTTGGACAATTGATTTCATGTGGACATCCTGTTGCAAATAATTTGAGTATATATAAATTTCACAATTCAAAGTTTCATACATACAATTATTATTTAGATTTACAACAAATTGTATGCAAATTAGTGTTTGATGAAAATGAAAACAAAACCTGTATTTTGCCATTATTAGCTGATCACTTTTTGAGATATTCTTGTGCATACAATACAATGTCAATATTTTCCAAAAACTTATTATAATATATTGCAAAATTGATATTATTTTGATATACTGTATATGAATAAATTAATAAAATAAGCAATAACAAAAATTTTGCAATTTGTAATACAAAATATGGAGGTATAAAAAATTGCTTAGAGCTTGTAGTATAGCTAGTGGAAGCCGTGGCAATTGTCTATTTGTGTCTTCAGAACAAGCTAATATATTGGTAGATGTAGGTGTAGATCTAAAAAGATTGGAAATGAGTCTTGTCGTATTGGGTAGTGTAGGTGCAAAATTAGATGGAATACTTATTACACACTCACACAATGACCATGTTTCAGGTTTAGAAAGTTTGTGCAAAAAATACTCTGTACCTGTTTACTGTCATGCAGAAATTGCTGACAAAATAGGTAATATAATATGTAAAACTCAAAGCAAAGTGCATCCTTTTGAGGATATATTTTTTTTAAAGGATATTACAGTTAGTCCATTTTTGGTAAAGCATGATGTGCATTGTGTAGGCTATACTCTAGTATCTATGACAAAGCAACTTAGCATAGCTACAGATATGGGACAATATACTAAAGATGTTATAGATGCTATGTCGGGAAGTGACATTGTATTTGTAGAAAGCAATTATGATGAAGATATGTTGAAAAATGGCAAGTATCCAGAATTTTTAAAAAAACGAGTTGCATCACATCTTGGGCATTTGTCCAACTATGAATGTGGTAATCTAGTATCTACTCTAATTAATAATGGGACTAGACAATTTGTATTGTCACATTTGTCACAAAACAACAATTATCCAGAACTTGCATACAGTAGTGTAGTGGACAGGCTTAAATGTTTGGGTATAGATAATAAAGATGCTAAAATTGAAATAGCTATGCAAGATAGGTTGTCAAACTTATATCAACTGTAGGAAAAAGTATGAATTGTAAAATATGTAATTTTAAAAATAATTTTGATGCAAACTTTTGTGGCAATTGCGGTGCAATCATGCAAACAAATAATGAAAACAATACACAACAGTCTCAATCTACTCCTCAAATAAGTGTGTATACACCTACACAAAGTGCATGGATATTTGCAAAAGCTATCGGTTTTATTATTGCATTGCAATTTGCAATAGCTATTTTTGTTATAGTGTTTAGTATTGGGACTGATACAAATATACTTGAAAGCATGCTAGTCAATCTTGTTATTATGATTTTGATACAAGTTATGTTTTTTGTAGCGGTGTTGAGTAGTGGAACAAGTAAATTTAGATTAATCAAACAAAGATTATATATTAGTCCAAAACTATTACTTATAGCAATATCTATGTGGATTATTGCTTTTATATCATTTTTGTCTACTAATGTATATTTTGGAATATTTTTAGAAAGTATTGGTTATACAAGCACGGCTTTAGTATTTTCAACTCCGCTAGAATTCTTTTTGGGACTATTAGTAATATGCTTTATTGCACCTATTACAGAAGAGTTAGTATTTAGATTTGGTATATTAGAGGGATTTAAAAACAAGGGTGGAGTCAAAGCAGTGTTGATTAGCTCGTTTGCATTTGCAATGATGCACATGAACCCTGAGCAAACATTTTATCAATTTCTGTTAGGCGTTGTATGTGGTATAGCAACATTCAAATCCAATAGCATTATTCCTGCTATAATTATACATGCTTGCAACAATCTATTTTCCTTTCTTATTACTGATTGGGTATGGTTCAATGAGATTTTAGTTTATCTATTTAGTCAGGGGTGGTTTGTAGTTGTTGCAATTTTTCTTTTTATATCTGGTGCATTCTCTATTATACAAATCAGTAAATTAGCAAAAAAATATGGCAACCACAACTCAGAGTTGCCACTTCAAATATCTACTATTCCATCAATACATGGTAATAGTGTTGCAAGTTTGGTATATTCTCTTACTATAGCAATATGTATTTTGTTTTGGGTCTCTGCATTCGTATTAGCAATGAGTTAGAAATTTAAATATAAACATAATCTTAAAAAAAATAAAAAGTCACTCTCAAGTTTTGGAGCGACTTTTTATTTTTAAACCATTAAACAAATTAAATTAAAAATTTATCCTTTTCAATATTATTAATTATATGTTGATATGCTTCATCTACACTATCTGTCAAAATGTATAGGTTTTTATCTTGTGGACTAATATATCCATGTTCTATTAACATATCAAAATTGAGAAATTGTCCAAAAAATTCTTTTCCAAACAAAACAAAGGGGATTGTCTTTTGCATTTTGTGAGTTTGGGATAATGTCATAATTTCAAACAATTCATCCATAGTGCCAAAGCCTCCTGGGAATATAATAAACGCCTTAGCTAAATTGGCAAAAAAGAATTTGCGAATAAAAAAATAATGAAAGTGAAAAATCAAGTCCTGAGAAACATAAGGATTTGTAAATTGTTCAAATGGCAATTTTATATTAAATCCTAATGTGCGTTCTCCTGCGTCGCTAGCTCCTCTATTGGCAGCTTCCATAGCTCCACCGCCTCCACCTGTACAAATATAGTACTTATCTTGAGGAGGTCTACTTACATATTTAGTTTTTACCCATGTAGCTAATTTTTTTGACAACTCATAGTTGCATTGATAATAATGTCTTGAAATTGGGTTTGTATCATTATCCTTAGTTCTAGCTGTACCAAAAATGACAATAGTGTGCTTAATATTTTCTTTTTCTAGTTTATCACGAGTAGTTACAAATTCCTCAAATATTCTCAATTCTCTATCGCTTAGATTGAGTTTACCTGAGAGCATCAATTCTTCAAATGCATCCATTTTATTTCCCCTTTTAGTTAAAGTTTCACTAAAAATTTTTATTGTAATTAAATATTTTACTATATCTCATTGACTATATATTATCAATATCTATTTGTATATTATACCACACTGCGACAATTTTGACTAGTATAAAAAAGGTTGCTTATTGTGACAAAATCCTATATAATATACTCCAATGAACGATAGACAATCTAGAGTACGCAACTTTTGTATTATTGCACATATAGATCATGGCAAGTCTACTCTAGCAGATAGGCTTATGGATGAGACTCAAACTGTATCTAAGAGAGAACAACAAGCTCAAATGCTAGATAGTATGGAATTAGAGAGAGAAAGGGGAATAACTATCAAGCTTACACCTGTTAGAATGTTTTATCAAAAAGATGGAGTAGAGTATATCTTCAATCTTATAGATACACCAGGGCATGTGGATTTTACTTATGAGGTTTCTCGCAGTCTTGCAGCTTGTGAGGGTGCAATATTGGTTGTAGATGCCGCACAAGGCGTAGAGGCTCAAACTCTTGCCAATGTTTATTTAGCTTTGGATTCTAATCTACAAATCATGCCTATAATCAACAAAATAGATCTTCCAAGTGCTAGACCTGACGAAATAAAAGCAGAAATTGAAGAAATAATAGGTATAGATGCAGAATTTGCTCCATTGATAAGTGCTAAATCAGGACTAAATATAGGACAAGTATTGGACAAAATAATAACAGATTTTGAAGCTCCAAAGGGAGATATTGATGCCCCGCTCAAAGCTTTGATATTTGACAGTTATTATGATAATTTTAAAGGAGCAGTGTGCCTTGTTAGGATATTAGACGGAAAAGTCAAAACTGGTACTAATATACGCATGATGTCCAACAATAAAGATTTTGGTGTAGTTGAAGTAGGTATATTCAATCCTAGACCTCAAGCCATAGAGATGTTGCAAGCAGGAGATGTGGGATACTTGTGTGCTAGTATAAAAAATGTAGCTGATACTACCCCTGGAGATACTATTACAGAACATGCTAGACCATGCAAAGAAGCTTATCCTGGATACAAAAAAGTACAACCTGTGGTATACTGCGGTATATTTACTACAGATGGTGCTAGATATAACGACTTGAAAGATGCACTTGAAAAACTCAAGCTAAATGATGCTAGCATGTTCTTTGAACCCGAAACAAGTGTAGCATTGGGATTTGGATTTAGATGCGGATTTTTGGGACTACTTCATTTAGAAATTATTACAGAAAGATTAGAAAGAGAGTTTGACTTAGACTTAATTACTACTGCCCCATCTGTAATATATAAAGTATACAAAACAGATGGAAATGTTTTGCAAGTATCCAACCCAAGCAATTTACCTCCACAAGTAGAAATAGATTATATTGAAGAACCTATGGTATCTATAGAGTTGTTTACTCCACCTGAATATATTGGTGCTATTATGGATTTGTGCCAAGAAAAAAGAGGGGAGTACAAAGATATGATTTATCTAGATAAATCTAGAGTAAAACTAAAATATGAAGTTCCACTTAATGAAATTATTTATGACTTTTTTGATAGCTTAAAGTCTCGCACAAGGGGATATGCAAGTTTAGACTATGAGTTAAAGGGATACCAAACTAGCAAATTAGTCAAACTAGATATACTACTCAATGGAGATGTTTGTGATGCATTAAGTTTGATAGTACACAAAGACAAAGCTTATGATAGAGGTAGGGCTATAGTAGAAAAATTAAAGGATGTCATACCTAGACAGATGTTTGAAATTCCAATTCAAGCTGCAGCAGGTGGTAAAATAATTGCTAGAGAGACAGTTAGAGCTATGCGTAAGGATGTCTTAGCAAAATGTTATGGTGGTGATATAACCCGAAAAAGAAAATTATTAGAAAAACAAAAAGAGGGAAAAAAGAAAATGCGTCAAATAGGTACAGTTGAAGTACCTAGTGAAGCATTTATGAGTGTATTGAAATTAAATAAAGATTAATTTTGTACTATCAATTAATAAAAAATTTATAGTTATTAAAACTAATATCTTGAAAAATAACAAATATTCAAAATAATTATTATGAAGTTCTTTTAAAAATCTACAAAAATAAATGACAAAAAATAGTATACTAAACTCAAGACATATCAAAATTATTGCATGTATCTCCATGTTGATAGATCATATAGGATATTTTATTTTTCCTAATTTGATTTTGTTGAGAATTGTAGGTAGAATTGCTTTTCCCCTTTTTGCTTTTTTGATAGCTTTTGGTGCTACAAAGACACGAAACTTGTATAAGTACTTTTTTAGATTATTAGTTTTTGCAATTGTAGTGCAGTTGATTATATTTATTGTATCTAATGTGACCAATTTGCATATATTTGAAAATTTCAATGTATTCTTTACACTAGCAGGAGCAGTTGGTTGTATCATTCTCAATAACTCAGTCCAAAAGTATTTATACAAAATCCTAATTTCAATACAATATTCTGGAAAGACAGATGGTAAATATATCGCAATTTTTGGGATGTATATTTTGGCTTTTGGGATAATACTTTTTTTATCTACTATATTAAAATTTGATTACGGTATTGCAGGAATAATTTTAATATATCTATTTTATCTTTGTTTAGTTAAGTCTTTGTATTTTGCAAAACAAACAGCTGTTTTTGTACTATTACTTTTCAATATACTTATGCTTTTGCAAGGAGCTTTTGCTATTCAAATACTCTCTATTGTTAGTATAATATTTATTATTTATTTTAGTGATAAAAAATTAAAGATAAGCAAACTAGAGCAATATGCATTTTATATTTTTTATCCACTTCATTTGGTTATTATCAATTCTTTTTTAATTTAATCTACAATATGCATAATGTATAGAGTGATATTTTTTGATTTAGTCAAAAAACATTACTACTTGTACTAAATACCTAATTAATGCACAATAATTGTAATGCAACTTTTCCTAGGTAACGATACATATTTTAAGTTAATACATTAATGTCGTTATATAATGTTTATCTCCAAAACCAACATAATAGTTTTTATTGGAAAACTGTTTGCAAATTATATTTATATATGATAAACTATAAATCATATACAGTAGTTAGCAATTGTATGTTTATAAAAAAAATTTCTAATTTACATTGATATTATTTTATAGAATTTTTAAGGAATCATGTGTTAAAAATAAATAATTTATCTAAGAGTTATGCTAAGTCTAATGTATTTGCAGTCAAAAATCTCAACCTTGAACTAAAAAAAGGTGAAATTTTTGGGTTTTTGGGACCGAATGGTGCTGGCAAAACTACTACAATTAAATCTATTGCAGGAATTTTGCCTTATAACAATGGAATAATTGAAATAAATGGATTTAATCTAAAAGCAGATTCACTAAAAGCAAAGCAAAGTTTTGGATATGTTAGTGATAGTCATGTAATATATGATAAATTGACAGGTAGAGAGTATGTTAACTTTATGGCTAACATATACAAAGTTCCATTAAATCAAAGAAAAGAACGAGTAGAAAAAATGTTAGAAACTTTTGAACTAACCAAGGCATATGACAAGCCAATTAAGTCGTATAGTCACGGTATGAAACAAAAGATACACATAATTGGAGCAATAATACATGATCCTGCTTTGTGGATATTAGACGAACCTATGACAGGACTTGATCCTAAATCTAACTATGAACTAAAGCAACTAATGAAAGACCATTGCAATAGAGGTAATGCTGTTTTTTTTAGTACACATATCTTAGATGTAGCTGAAAAAATATGTGATAGGATAGGTATAATAATCAAAGGAGAATTGATAGCTGTAGGCACTCTAGAACAACTGCGCAATGATAGCGAAAAATCTCTAGAAGAGATTTTTATGCAATTGGCTGACAAAGATACAATAGAACATTTAGAAAAGAGTAATGATAAAGATATAAATAACGATACAATTGTTAAAGATAACAATTGATTTGCATAAAAATATTAACAAAATCATGCATATAAAAACTAAACGATTAAGATTTTTGCTGATACTATCATTGTTCTTATCTATCTCTATTATATTAGTTGCATGTATTAGCGACTTTAGAGAAGATAGAATAATACAAGTTGTTTCTAGAGATAGTAGCAGTGGAACTAGAAAAGGGCTAGAACAAGCTTTGTATGGAGAAGAAAAAGTTTCACTTCCAAAGGGTGATTCGTATGAGGTAGTTGCCAGTGAAGCTGCTGTAATTTCTTCTGTTCGTTCTAATCCTCAAGCTATAGGATATGAAGGATTGGGATTTATAAATACCAATTATAGAGGTGTCAACAAACTATCGGTAGATGGGGTACTTCCTGACGAAGATAGTTTGCGAGACAATAGTTATAAGTTGTCTAGACCACTTAGTGTTGTGTATAGACTAGATAAAATCAATGCTAATCGTGCAGCTAAAGCTTTTTTGGATTTTATAAATTCAAAAGATGGAAGTGATATTGTAAAACAACAAAAATATGTTGTTGATGATACATTGAGAGAGCCTTATCAATATGTACCAGATTTGAGTGGTGCAATCAAAATAGCAGGTAGCACTACGGTTGAACCACTAATACAAAGACTAGCTGTTGCTTTTAAGGATATACAACCAAATATCAATATGGACAACATTCATGCTACAGGTAGTGGTGCTAGTATTAGTGCAATGCAGGATAATACTCATGACTTTGGAATGTATTCAGCAGAAATTAGTGATAGCCTTATTGAAGAAATGCAAAGTGGTGATGGAGATTATATTGTAGAAAAATCTACAATAGCGTTAGATGCTATAGTGATAATAGTACATGCCACAAACTATATAAGCAACATTAGTGTAGAGCAATTAAAGCATTTATATAGCTCTAATAGTGGATTGACTTTTAATAATTGGAAAGAATTGATAAATTATGGCGGTTAGATTTTATTGCCATAATTATCAATTATTTTGTTGTTTATTTTTGTATACAAGCTTTAATTTATTTATATTACTTTAATATTAATTAATTAAATACTATAAATTGTTATAAAAATCTAATTGATTTTTATAATTGACTAATAACTAAATTTTATTATGACAATACAACAAAATACCACTTCTAAATTTATTCATGTTCGTGAACGAGTAATAAAGTATTCTTTATTTAGTAGTGCAATGTTTAGCGTAATAGCATTATTTGCCATAGTGGTATTTTTGTTATCTCGTGGAATACCCGCTATATCACAAGTTGGATTGTGGAAATTTTTGTTTGGCACAGACTGGAATCCTAATGCATCTACACCTGTTTATGGAATTTTTCCAATGATATTAGGTTCTATATATGTAACAGGTCTTGCTACAATAATTAGTTTGATATTTGGATTATTTATTGCAATATTCTTATACAAGTTTTGTCCAAAAAAGTTTAGATCTACAATAGAACAAGTTATAAACTTGTTAGCTGCGGTACCTAGTATAGTGTATGGATTGTTTGGCATAATGATAGTAGTGCCTGTATTGAGAGAAATTGCTCCAAATTTTGTAGGTCACGGAATACTAGCATCTAGCATTATTCTTTCCATAATGGTGTTGCCAACTATAGTAAGTATATCATTGAGTGCATTGAGATCTGTTCCTAGAGAGTTGTATGAAGGGGCATTGGCTCTTGGTGCCACTCGTGAACAATCTGTATTTAAGGTAATATTTCCTGCGGCAAGAAGTGGTGTATATACAGCCATTATATTGTCTATAGGTAGAGCAATTGGTGAAACTATGGCTGTAATAATGGTTATAGGTGGTTCGCCACAAATGCCAACAAGTCTCTTTCAAAGCATTGATACCTTGACTGCACTTATTGCAAGAAGTGCTAGAGAAGAAAGTGGATTTTTGGTAGAAGTGTTGATAGCCGTAGGTGTTGTACTTTTATTTTTTGCTCTCATTCTAAATTATATATTGATGAAAATCAAAGAAAGAAAAGTAGCACACAATTACAAAATTCAACTCAAAAAAAACAACGAAAAAGCCAATAGATCTACTATTGTTGGTTTAACAAAATTTATTATAATTGTACAAGAATATTGGAAAATTTTTTGGCAAACAATTGGCAAATCAATCAAATTTGTTTTGACAAAACCAATATACTATTTTGCCTATTTATTAAAAATTACTAGATTATCTTTGTTGTGGTACAAATTTTGGGCGTGGATAGATACTTGGTGGAGTGTTCATAATAGACAAACTATCAAATATAAAATACTAAAGTGGTGGACTTATATAGCATCTACTTGTGGTGTATTGATGTTGCTAGCTATTTTGTATTTTATAATATCTGGAGGTCTACCTTACTTAAGTTGGGAATTTATATTTGGAAAATATACATTAGATAATCCCACCCTTATGCCTGCAATAGTTGGGACACTTATAGTTGTGGGAATTGCATTAGTCATAGCAATCCCAATAGGTGTAGCTTGTGCAATATTCTTGTCAGAATATGCAAGACAAGCTAGGGGTGTAAAATATCTTAGACTTGCTATAGATAGTCTAGCAGCTATACCAAGCATAGTTTATGGTTTGTTTGGTTTTATAGTATTTGTAGGTATATTTGGTTGGGATTATTCTTTGATTGCTGGAGGTTTGGCATTGTCAATTATGACACTACCTACTGTTATTCGCATTACAGAAGAAAGTTTGCTTGCTGTACATCATACCTATAGAGAAGCAAGTAGAGCTTTGGGTGCTAGCAAAGTACGAACCACATTTAGAATTGTATTGCCATCATCTTTAAGTGGTATAGGCAATGCTATGATACAAACTATTGGCAGAGCAATATCAGAAAGTGCAGTACTTATACTAACTATTGGAATGGTAGTAGGAGTGATGCCAAGCAATATATTAAGTCCTGGGACTACACTATCACTCAATATATATTACTTTGGCAATACGCTTTATCCTGATCAAGCTGCTGCAACAGGTGTAGTACTATTGATATTGGTATTGATACTCAATTTAGGATTGAGCTTAATAGTAAAACTTTTGTCCAAAAAACAAGGGAAATAATTTTTTTCATATGATAAATGGTAAGATTTGTATTATTGCTATAATGTATTTTTTACTTATAAATATATGAAAAATAGATTTAAATATTACTTAATAAATATATGGCAAATAACCAAATAATTACAATAACTGATCTACATTTGTATTATGGAAAGGTAGAAGCACTCAAGGGTATAAACATGTCCATAGCACGGAATGAGGTTACTTCATTTATTGGTCCATCAGGTTGTGGAAAATCCACACTTTTGAGATGCATAAATCGTATGAATGACCTTATAGACAATTGTGTAGTACAAGGCAATATTTATATCAATGGCATTCATGGTTTGGACGGGAATATATATGATAAAAATGTAGATATAAATGCTTTAAGAAAACATATAGGAATGGTATTTCAAAAACCCAATGTATTCCCAATGTCAATATATGACAATATAGCATTTGGGCCTCGCACTCATGGTGTAAAAAAAAGATCTGACTTAGATATAATAGTAGAAGATAGTCTCAAAAAGGCAGGTATATGGAATGAAACAAAAGACAATCTCAAAAAATCTGCTGTAAGTCTATCTGGTGGACAACAGCAACGAATATGTATTGCTAGAGCATTGGCAGTACAACCTAAGGTATTGTTGATGGACGAACCTACTAGTGCTTTAGATCCGCTTTCTACTGCTACAATAGAAGAATTGTGTGAAAATCTAAAAGAACAATATACTATAGTTATAGTAACTCACAATATGCAACAAGCTACCCGAATAAGTGACAAAACAGCCTTCTTTTTGCTTGGTGAAATATTAGAATTTGGTACAACAGAACAAGTCTTTCAAACACCTAGAAATATACAATGTGAAAATTATATTACAGGTAGATTTGGATAATACACAAAAATATTAACAATATACACTTTAGGATTGAAATTAACAATCACCATAAATTTGGTGACAACTGGAGAATAAATGTTTAGAAGTAAATTTCAAACAGAGTTAGATGGAATCAATTTTGATTTGATAGAGTTAGGTCGTGTCGTTAATAGTGTAATACAAGATTGTGTACACTCTTTAGCCAACAATGATTTGGAGCTTAGTCAACAAGTAATAGAGATTGGACACGAGACAAAGGCACAAGTAGAAAAAATAGAAGAGAGAGCTTTGAAAGCTATGCTAATGCAACAACCTGTAGCTAGAGATATGAGATTTATTACTACGGCACTTAAAGTAGTATCCAACATGGATAGAATATCACGACAAGCTAGAGAAATTTGTCACATAGTATCAGACTTGCACGAAATGGATTATAAATTTGATGCAGAGTTATTAAAAACTATGGGTGAACATGCTATAGATATGGTGCAAAATTGTATAGAAAGTTTTGCCAATCTAGATATAGATTTAGCTACAAAAGTCAAACATCAAGATGATATAATGGACAATTATTTTAAAGAATTAAAGTTGCAAATGATAGAGAGAATAAAAAATAAAGAAGAGAATGCAGATAGTGCATTGTACTTTATGATGATAGGGAAATACCTAGAAAAAATAGGTGACAACAGTGAAGCAATAGCAAATTGGACATCTTATTGCAAATCAGGCAAAAAATAGATATAATAATTATCAATTTGATAATTACAAACTAAATATATATTTAGGATAGTAATGCAAAATTTTTGGACAATATATAAATTACTTTTTTGTTATTTATTTAAAAGAGACAAGACAAAAGACAATTGGTGGAAGTTTGCACTATTGACTATCCCTATCATTGTAGGGATAGGGATAGCAATATTTATTATTTTGGGAATTGTAGAGTTTTCGCCATATTTAGAACAAGAGGGTTTGTTGGTAGAGTTTTTGTCTTCTATTATGTTTGTGGGTATGTTTGTAGTGTTTGTACTTGGCTTAGTACCAACAATCACATACATGTATTTATCAAAAGATGCAGATTTTTTTGCTAGCTTACCAATAGGAAATTCATCTGTATATTTTGCTAGACTTGCAGTTACTTATTTTTTGCAGTTATTAATCTGTTCTGCAATTATGTTGCCTGTTACAATTACTTTAGGCGTAGTATTAAATTTTGATATAATATTTTATTTAGCTATGCTTGTTGTTGTATTGTCAATGCCTATTTTGCCACTATTAGCGACATCAATACTTGCTATGCCTGCAATGTATATTGTTTCATTTTTTAAAAAGAGAGCTGCACTTACTAGTATTTTATTCATCATATTATTTGGTATAGGTTTTGTAACTTATTTTTTTATTATAAATAATGCATTTACTAAAGGCAATGATAACGAAAGCAATGTAGTAGACGCTAGCAAAGCCTTGGCGGATTTCTTTAGGAATGCATCTATTCTTGTAGACATCTTAGCTCCATTGAGTGTTATGACAAGAGTTGCAATAGGTCAAAACAACACTATATTTGGGACAATGGAAAATTTAGGTATTGCAAATTTGGTTAATCTAACAAGTTTTGTTATCTTTTTTGTGTTTGTATTTGCAATACTCCGCATAATAAGTGGAGCAATATATATGCGTGGCGTCATTGCACAATTAGAAAATAGCACAACAAATGCTGTAAGTTATAAATCTAATGATAAATATAGATCTGTTTTTTGGTCGCTAGTATCCAAAGAGTTTAAAGAAATGATTCGTACTCCGGCATATGCAGTCAACTGCCTTTTTACTGTCGTTTTAGCACCTATATTAAGTATTGTAATGACAAGCTCATTTTCAACTTATAACGGTTATACTGGAGATACAACATCTCAATCCTTTCAAGGAATTATCAATATTATCACAATTTTTGTTATACTTATGATAGGTGCAGGTATCAATGTTGGTGCTGCCACTACTATCTCACGAGAGGGTGACAAATTTTATTTACTAAAAATTTTGCCAGTTGATTATCATACTCAAGTAAAGGCAAAATTGTTAGTATATAGAATAATTAGCTTAGCCGGTATTATATTGTCACTTTTAAGCTTTTCAATCAATGCCAAACAAGTTTTATTGCCTATCAAAGCTTTGCCTATGTTGTTTATGTATTCTAATGCTTTGATAAGCTTTGTGGCTATTTTAGATTTATCTAGACCAAAACTAAAGTGGAGCAATCCAAGTGAAGTAATAAAACGCAATATAAATGTACAATTACCTACTTTTTTGAGTTTAGCTATTATAGCTGTCTTAACTGTTTTGTCTATAGTATGGTATGTTTTGGGGACATCAAGTTTTAATATATCTATGGTAATTGTAGAAATCATAATGTGGATATTTTTATATTTTATTACAGGAGTTATGATGTTTTTATTTGGCATGATGCTTAAGGCTAAAACTATTAAGTATTTAGAAAGAATTGAAGTATAACTACTTATATCAATAAATTATTTTTTAAAATCAATAAAAATAATTAGCTAAGTTAGTGTTTTAATAATAAAATTAATCTCATGCATTCTTATCTTAATCAAAATCTTAAAGAATTGATATTGTTTGTTGCACTGATATCTAGCAGTGTAATATTTTTGATTATCTATTTTTTAGGTGGATGGAAGTGGTTAGAATCTATATCTTATCAACTGCAAAATAGCAAAATAAAACACAACTGGTTTATTAGATTTTTGTTAATAAAATGGGAAATTTTGGTACTTGCAATACTTGTATCACTTGTAGGTATAGAGTTGACTGTAAGATTTGGATTTGGATATAGAAAATTTAGAATAGCATTTTTTACTATAAGCTCTTTGGCTATATCAGCAGTTGTACTATACTTTGCAAAGCTGTTAATAGGTAGAGTTAGACCAACTACTAGCGAAAGATTTCCAGATATAACTGATAGTTTTCCTAGTGGGCATACAATGATGACCACAGTTATATTTTTATCCTTAGCTATCTTAGCATTTAAAAATGATTTTATGATATTGATGGCAATACTATGTATTCCACCAATTGTTATGGGTTATAGTAGAATAAGAGCGGGAGAACATTTTATAGATGATGTAGTTGGAGGTTGGTTGTTGGGATTTACATGTACTGTAGGCATACATCTATTTTATTTTTATTATTTTCCATTTTTATAAGTTGTAAAAATATCAATTTTTGTTGATAAATTTAACTATATCTAAAAAAATTTATGAGTGATTACAAATTCAAATTACAATCCGACTACAAACCATCTGGCGATCAACCTAAAGCAATAAACAGTATTGTAGATGGATTGGACAATGGTATTAAGAATCAAGTTTTGCTAGGAGTTACGGGTAGTGGAAAGACATACACTATGGCAAATATCATAGAAAGAGTACAAAGACCTGCTTTGATACTTGCTCACAACAAGATTTTGGCAGCACAGTTGTGTAATGAGTTTAGAGAATTTTTTCCAGAAAATAGGGTGGAGTTTTTTGTAAGTTATTATGATTACTATCAACCCGAAGCTTATATAGCTAGAAGTGATACTTATATAGAAAAGGACATGCAAATCAATGATGAGATAGAAAGACTTAGACATAGTGCCACATGTAGTTTGTACGAACGCCCTGACACAATTATTGTATCATCAGTTTCTTGTATTTATGGCTTGGGAGCTCCTGAAACATATTACAATCTTATGGTATCTTTGAGACCTGGAGATATTATTGATAGAGATGAATTGATACGAAAATTAGTAAGCATCAACTACAAACGAAATGATATTGATACTCAAAGAAGTACATTTAGAGTAAGGGGTGATATTGTAGAAGTATTTCTATCATACAGTGTTGATACAGGCGTAAGGATAGAATTCTTTGGTGATATAGTGGACAATATTAGTGAGTTTGATATCGTGACAGGAGCAGTGAAAGTTAAACTTAAACATGTTGGGATTATGCCAGCTACACATTATGTAGCCGAACAGTCAGTAATGAAAAAGGCTCTAAAGCAAATCAAAGAGGATATGTATGCTAGAGAAGAATGGTTTAAAGAGCAAGGAAAACTTATAGAAGCACAACGCATTAGAGAAAGAATAAGTTATGATATAGAAATGATTGGAGAAGTTGGATTTTGTACTGGCATAGAAAACTATAGCAGATATTTTGATGATAGAGAACCTGGAACTCCACCGTTTACACTATTAGATTATTTTAAACGAAACTTTATTTTGTTTGTAGATGAAAGTCATATTACATTGCCACAAGTGCGTGGAATGTACAAAGGTGACTTTGCACGCAAGACTAGTCTAATTGACTATGGTTTTCGTTTACCTGCTGCGTATGACAATAGACCATTAAATTTTGAAGAATTTAATGAGAGAATTGGACAAGCAATCTATGTCTCGGCAACTCCTGCTACTTATGAATTAAACTTGAGTGACAATATTGCAGAACAAATTATTAGACCTACAGGACTTCTTGACCCAATTATAGAAATTAGACCAATTAAGGGACAAGTAGAAGACTTGCAAATAGAAATTGCAATACAAGCTACAAAAGGTAATAGGGTATTAGTTACTACACTAACCAAAAAAATGGCTGAAGGGTTGACACAATACTTATCACAACATGGTATAAGAGTCAAGTATCTTCACAGTGAAATAGATACTATGGAACGCATTGAAATAGTTCAAGGACTTCGTAGGGGTGACTTTGATGTGTTGGTAGGTATAAACCTCTTGAGAGAGGGATTGGATATACCAGAAGTTGCATTGGTTGCTATATTGGACGCTGACAAGGAAGGATTTTTGAGATCAGAAAGTAGCATGATACAAACTATAGGAAGGGCAGCTAGAAATGCTGATGGCAAGGTAATAATGTATGCTGATAGAATTACTGGAAGCATGGAAAGAGCTATAAAAATTACAGAAAGTCGCCGTGAGCTACAACACAATTATAATTTACAACACAATATAACTCCTAAAACTATATACAAAAAAATAAAAAATACTTTAGAAATTTCTGAAAGTGTGACAGATAATATAGATTTGGACAATTTAGAAGATACGATAACTCAGTTGCAAACAAGTATGCTACAAGCATCTAAAGATTTAGACTTTGAAAAAGCTATAAAGTTGAGAGACCAATTAAACGAATTAAAAAAAGTTGAAAAAAAATTGATTAAGAAAAAAAAGAAAAATAAATTTTAGATACAATAATCTACTATATATAGCAATATTTTGATATAGTGTATTTCGAAATATTTTATACAAGCTCTCAAATTGCTAAAGACTGAGGAGATAAATGTCTAACAAATATAGAGTTATACAATCTAGTAGCAATAGATATATTGTACAAGTAGATGGTTTGCCGATTTCTATGGTGGCACGCAAAAAACTAAAGGACTGTAATATAGTTGTTGGTGACTTTGTAGAATATAGTATAGAAGCAGAGCAAGCAGTAATAGAAAAGGTAGAAAAACGATATAATCTACTCAATAGACCAAGAGTATCTAATGTTGATGGCATTGTAGCAGTTGTTGCTCAATTTCCAAAACCTGATTTGTATACAATAGACAAACTTTCTTACAACTGTATCTTTCAAAATATCAACTTTATACTTTGTATCAACAAAATTGATTTGGCTACAGATAGTTTTTTGCAAAATTTAAATAATACTTACAATAGAGTTGCCCATACTATTGTACATACTTGTGCTTTAACAGGTAGAGTAGATAGCTTGTATTATGCTATAGAAAACAAATTGCATGCACTAGCAGGACAATCAGCCGTTGGGAAATCTAGTATTATTAATTGCCTATCACCAAACTATCATCAAAGTATAGGAGAACTTAGTAATAAAGGGAAAAGGGGGAAGCACACAACCACAACTGCTAGATTGTTTGCACTAGACAAAAATTCCTATATTATTGACACTCCTGGATTTAGTATGTTAGATGTAAACGAAGATATTAAGGCTTGCAATCTCAATCATTATTTACCAGACTTTGACCAAGATAGGCAATATTGCAAATTTAGTAGTTGCACTCACACCCATGAGCAACAATGCGGAATAAAGCTGGCTGTTGAAAATAGAAAAATTAGTGCGACTAGATACAATAATTATGTACTTGTATACAGCGAACTAGTACAAAGAGAATTTAGGAGTTAAAATGAATACCGAAAATATAAATATACAACAAAAAACACCTTTGATTGCACCATCTATATTAAGTGCAGATTTTTCTAATTTGAAAGAAACAGTTATCAAGCTACAAGAGAGTGGAGCGGATATATTGCACTTTGATGTGATGGATGGAATATTTGTACCACATCTTAGCTTTGGACCAAAACTTGTAGCGGATTTAAGAAAATATATTACCATCCCCTTAGCTGTGCATTTGATGGTAGGTAGACCAGAACGCATTACTGCTGCAATTGCCGAAGCGGGGGCGGATATGATTAGCTTTCACATAGAGTCTACAGATAGAGAATATGTTGTACCAATGTTGAGAGATATAAAACGACGCAAACTTAAAGCTGGTCTTGCAATAAGTCCTGATACATCTATAAAAGTACTAACCAATTGTCTAGATTCGTTAGACTATATAATACTAATGAGTGTATACCCAGGTTCTAGTGGGCAACAGTTGTTGGAAAAAACATATGATAGATTGACACAATTAAAGGCTCTAATAGGAGATAGAGATATCAAAATAGAGATAGATGGTGGAATAACATTAGATAATGTTGCCCAAATCAAGGCAATTGGCGTAGATACAATAATTTCTGGAAATTGTATATTGGGTAGTACTGATTGGAAACAAGCAATGATAGATTTGAGAGAGAAACAATTAGAGGAATATATAGACATAGATGATGAATAATGAATATCACAATACCTACTTACTTCTAAATGGAACGCCACCAAAAGACTGCACAGAATTAAATAATGCAGATTATATTGTGTGTGCAGATGGGGCATATAATTGGGCAAAACATAGTTGTATTCCTAACATCGTTATAGGTGACCAGGATTCTGTAATCAACTTACCAAAAGAATTGCCTAATATAAAATTTCCAAAAGATAAAGATTTGACTGATGGAATGCTAGCTCTTCAACATCTACTTTCTATAAACCCATCTAAAATAACAATTATGGGTGCAAGAGGTGGTAGAGCTGATATGGATTACTATAATTATTTTTTGTTATACTTCTCAAATCCTAATACTCAAATTATTATGGACGCAGGTGATTTTTGGGTAGAATTGATTAGAGATAATTTTGTTGGACGAACTTCAATAAACAACTATGTTTCTTTGTCACCTTTTATGGGTAGTGTGCATATACAATATACAAAGGGGTTAAAATATGAAATCAGAGATGTTGTTTACAACATAGAAGGTATAGCCCCCATTAGCAATATCGCCCTACAAGAAAATTTTGAAATACAAGTCAACAGTGGTATGTGTTTGGTGTTTTATCAAAAATAGTAGGGTATTAAAACAATAAGGAAACAATCAAAATGACAATTGTATGCATAAAAGCTCCAAAAATTCTCAGACCATTTTTAAAAATAATGGTAAAAAAACAAGCTTCAGATTAATACAAAAAATCCTATTGTAAAAATATAATAGGATTTTTTATTTACAATAGCAACTGTTAGAAAGATTTGATATACATATTTTATTGACTTAATGTAAAAAAAATGTTATAGTTTTGTGATGGATGGTAGTCACAATGCACAAAATAAATGTAGAGTTAAAAGATAATAGTATAATTCAAGTTAAAAAAGATAGTACTATTTTAGAAGTGGCACAAACTATTTCTGCAGGATTGGCAAAAGTTGCTTATGCAGGTATAGTAGACGGAATTTTGGTGGATTTGCGTACTAGTCTTGACAAAGATTGTAAGCTAGAAATTGTGACAAATAAAGATAAAGAAGGTATGTTGGTATTTAGACATACTGCTACCCACATTATGGCTCAAGCTGTATTGAGACTGTATCCATTTGCTCAGTTGGCTACAGGACCCGCTACAGAAAATGGTTATTTTTATGATATAGATTTTGGAGATTTTAAAATAACACAAGATGATTTGGTAAAAATAGAATCTGAAATGCACAAAATAATAAAGTCTGACTTTGAAATTTCTGTAGAGACTGTGACAAAAGCTCAAGCCAAAGCTAAATTGCAAAATATTGGACAAACCAAATACAAGTTGTTATTGTTGAATGATATACCCGATAATAAATCTATAACACTATTTACTCAAGGTGAATTTGTAGACTTGTGTAGTGGACCTCATTTGTCACATACAGGACAAATAAAAGCTTTTAAGTTGACACAATTGACAGGAGCATATTTTAAGGGTAATCAATCACAAAAAATGCTCACTAGAATATATGGGGTAGCATTTGAAAAAAATAGTCAATTGCAGGAACATTTGACAAAGCTTGAAGAAGCAAAAAAAAGAGACCATATAAAATTGGGTAGAGAACTTGGATTGTTTACTACTGTGGATTGTGTTGGACAAGGTTTGCCACTTTTTGGACCAAAAGGTGCTAAAATATTGCAAACACTTATAAGATGGGTAGAAGATGAAGAAACTAAAAGAGATTATGTACTTACTAGGACTCCAATTATTGCCAAAAATGACTTATATAAGATTTCTGGACATTGGGATAAATATAGAGACGGAATGTTTGTTATAGGTGACAATGATAGCAATTATATGGCTATTAGACCAATGACTTGTCCTTTTCAATATTTCATTTACAAATCCACTCCACACTCTTATAGAGATTTGCCTATAAGGTATGCCGAAACATCTACTCTTATGCGTAATGAAGATAGTGGCGAAATGCATGGATTGATTAGAATTAGGCAGTTTACTTTGAGTGATGGACACATAGTATGTACATCTGACCAAATTGAAGAAGAGTTTAAAAAGGCGTTAGATCTTGTCAACTACTTGCTAGATACATTAGGACTTAGAAATGATATAACATATAGATTTTCAAAACACGACCCTGCCAATATGTCTAAATATATAGACAATCCATCAATGTGGGGCAATGCAGAGAATAGTTTAAAAACAATTTTGGATCTTCTAAAAATTGATTATGTAGAGAGCATCGGTGATGCAGCATTTTATGGTCCTAAACTAGATATTCAAATTAAAAATGTTTATGGAAAAGAAGATACAATTATTACTATACAGTTAGATTTTGCATTAGCTGATCGCTACAATATGGAATATACAGATGCAGATGGAGCAAAAAAACGCCCTGTAATAATACATCGTAGCTCTATAGGTTGTTATGAACGCACATTGGCATTGTTGATAGAAAAATATGCGGGAGCATTTCCAACATGGTTAGCACCTATTCAAGTTGTTGTTATGTCGCTTACTGATAGAACAGCACTAGATACTGACAACATAGTTAAGCAACTTAAATCTAAGGGAATAAGTGCAATACAAGATAATCGTAGTGAAAAAATAGGATACAAGATTAGAGAAGCACAATTGCAAAAAATACCTTATATGTTGATTGTAGGTGACAAAGAAAAAACTGAAAATGTAGTAGCAGTAAGAGATAGAAAAAACGGTGATTTGGGAACAATGTCATTGTATGAATTTGAAAATAAGATTTTGGTAGAAATAGAAAATAAAATCTTATAATATTAATAAATTATGCTAAATTGGATAGCCAAAGAAGTTTCATCACCAACACCATATGGAGTAGTTCATATTATTTGGGCTGTTGTTATTATAGCTTTGATAGCATTCGTATTGAAATTTTTTAAAAATACTACTCACAAACAAAACAAAATTTTGTTACTTTGTACTGCAACTTTGATTACAGTATCTGAAATATTAAAACAATTAGCTGCCAACTTAACTGTAGATGGAAAATGGGTTGAAGAATACTATTGGTTTACTTTGCCTATAGTTCCATGTTCGTTTTTGTTGTATACTATTTGGGTTGTGACTTTTTTGGATATTGACAACAAATCTTCTAGACGACAAAAGTTAATAGATATATCTTATTTATTTATAGCTTGTTATGGTTTCTTCTCAGGGCTTACAGCATTATTAGTTCCACATAGTATATTTGATACACCTAAATTGATTATTATTATTAACACTATGATTTTTCATGGTTTATATATCGTGATAGGAGTATATTTGTTTTGGTGTGGCAGAGCTAAGGTAGACCATAAGAACTTTTTGTTAGCTCAAATTATTTTTTTAATATGGTTTGTTGTTGCTGCTATAGCTAATTTGATAGTTAACAATATGTTCCCTGATATCTACTTTAACGCAATTTTTATTAGTCCAAATTATGCACCAGAAATACCTATAGTAAGTGTATTTTATGAGCATTTTCCGTGGATAGTATGGGTTGTTGTATATTATATAGGTTATACATTGTCGTCATATATAATAATGTTGTTTGCACAATGTTTGAGTATTGCAAAAAAATTTGTACAAAAAAATTCATAACTAAAATTAATTTTTCAAAAACTATCACAATTTATAGTGATAGTTTTTGTATATAATGAAATATACAGTACAAATTGTCGTTGATTTGGTTATACAAATTTTGCTTGTCAAATTTTTACAATTATGCTATAATTAATATAGCTTTTAGATATATAATGCATTTTGATACTATAAATTTTTATAGTAGTATGTAGGTTTATTTTTTAAGAACGATAACTTATATCTAAAAATTGATAAACAATACTATTTTATGAGTAAGAAATATGAAGCTAAAGATATAAGAGTCCTAGAAGGTTTAGACGCTGTCCGTTTGAGACCTGGTATGTATATCGGGACTACGGGTATGAGAGGATTGCATCATCTACTTTGGGAGATTGTAGATAATAGCATAGATGAGATTAGCAATGGTCATGGCAATGAATGTACAGTAATATTGCACACAGATGGTAGTGCAAGTGTGGAAGATGATGGTAGGGGTGTACCTGTAGATCAACATCCAAAATTGGGTGTAAGTGGAGTAGAGGTTGTATTTACTCAATTGCATGCAGGTGGTAAATTTGATAATGACAATTATAAAACTAGTGGTGGATTGCATGGAGTAGGTGCAGCTGTAGCCAATGCATTGAGTAGATGGCTTACAGTTTCGGTTTATAAAAAAAATAAAGAATATAAGATTGAGTTTGAAAGCGTACCAAATGATAAGGGGGATATTAAGGGAGGAGTACCCAAATATCCACTAGAAATAGTAGGAAAAACGGCAAAACAAGGTACTAGAGTACAATTTTTGCCTGATGATAGGATATTTGAAAATATTACTTTCAATCTAGATACTGTATCTAGGCGTCTTAGAGAATTGGCTTTTTTGAATCGTGGTTGCAAAATAACATTGATAGATGAGAGAGTTTTAAATTCTTTAAAACAACCATTTAGTACAGAATATTATTATGAAGGTGGACTAGTAGACTTTGTAAAGTATCTCAACGAAACTAGAGCGGTAGCACATACAGAACCTATCATGATAGAAGGAGAAAGAGATGGTGTCTGGATGCAACTATCTATGCAATACACAGATGCATATACAGAGAATATATTTAGCTATGTTAACAATATTCCAACTGCCGAAGGTGGGACTCATATTACTGGACTTAAAACTGCTCTAACACGAGTACTGCAAGACCAAGCCAAAAAATCAGGAGTGGGATCTGCTAAAAAAGATCCCGTTTTTGTTGGTGAAGATTTTAGAGAAGGTTTGACTGCTGTGTTGAGCATAAAAATGCAAAATGTAGAATTTGAAGGACAGACAAAGACCAAACTGGGCAACCCTACTGCCAAGTTGGCGGTAGAAGCTTTAGTGCAGGAACACTTATCTAAATACTTAGATGACAACAAAATTGTATGTGATACAATACTCAAAAAAGCAATGTTGGCGGCAAAAGTTAGAGAAGCAGCTAGACGAGAAAAAGAAAATATTAGACTCAAAAACAGTATAGAGAACTTTAACTTGATTGGTAAGCTATCCGATTGTACAGGCAAAAAAGCAGAAAATAATGAATTGTTTATAGTAGAGGGAGATAGTGCAGGAGGTACTGCAAAGCAAGCTAGAGACAGATATTTTCAAGCAATATTGCCATTAAGGGGCAAACCTCTCAATGCAGAAAAAAAAAGAATAGATCAAGTATTGCAAAACGAAGAAATTAGGACAATTATTTCTGCACTTGGTTGCGGTATTGGTAGCGATTTTAGTTTAGAAAAACTAAATTATCATAAGGTAGTTATTTTATCAGATGCTGACCAAGATGGTGCACATATTAGAGCTATTTTGCTAACTTTCTTTTTTAGGTATATGAAAGATTTAATCAATGAGGGATATGTATATATAGGTATGCCACCGTTGTATAAAGTACACAAAAAAGATAAAATTGAATATGTGTACAATGATACAGAGGTAGATGCCGCAAGAGAGCGAATAGGTAGAGGAAGTGCTATTCAAAGATATAAGGGACTTGGTGAAATGAATGCTGACCAATTGTGGGATACCACAATGGATCCATCTCGTCGTATGCTTGTACGAGTTACTATAGAAGATGCCGCTATTGCCGAAAAAATAGTATCTACTCTAATGGGCGATGCAATAGACCTTAGAAAAGCTTATATAGTGGAAAATGCCAACTTCAATAAAGTGGACAAGTTTGTAGATACTGTATTGTAGTTATTAAAAAATATATATTTACTTTTGCATTTTATCAATATCTCTTATCATATATAAACAAGACCTTATTAACAGGTATCTTATGATATAAGATGAAGAAATAATTTTAATAATATATGAATTTAGAAGAGTTGTACAACAAAGCAGACGATGGAGATGTCTATGCCATGTATGAAATTGCATTGGCATTTAGAAATGGACAAGAAGTAAAACAAAATATGATTACTGCATTTGAGTGGTTCTTAAAGGCAGCTGAGCTTGGGCATGATGAATCTCAACTCCGTGTAGGACTAAGTCTTTTTAATGGGCGTACTATGCAAAAAGATGTTGAACATGCAGTTATGTGGTTTGAAAAATGTGCCAACAATGGGTCTCTAAGAGGTATGGTAATGATGGGATATTGTTATTATGTAGGTAATGGAGTAGAAAAAGATATCAATAAAGCTATAGATTGGTATACAAAGGCAGCAGAACTTGGATTTCCACAAGCTCAAAATTGGCTAGGCGATAGATATAAAGAGGGTATAGTAGTAGCAAAAGACAATGAATTGGCTATAAAATGGTATACTAGAGCAGCAAAACAGGGGCATGAATCAGCACAAAGACAATTGAATAAATTGCTAGATTAGATGCATTTTTAACACAAATATACATTGATATTACTATAAATTATTTACAACTGAAAACTGTACTATGGCTAAACTCAACAAATCTGACAATCTATCTATTGTGCAAAATATTATAGACCAAACTATGGCAGAGGTTATGCACAACTCTATGATGCCATATAGTGAACATGTCATACTAGACAGAGCTTTGCCTAGAGTAGAAGATGGATTGAAACCAGTACAACGACGAATACTTTATAGTATGTATGAATTGGGGATTACACCTGACAAGCCTCATCGCAAATCAGCTAGAGTTGTTGGAGATTGTTTGGGTAAATATCACCCACATGGTGATAAGTCTGTATATGACGCTATGGTGCGTATGGCACAACCATTTAATATGCGTAATATTTTGGTAGATGGTCATGGCAATTTTGGAAATATAGATGGTGATAGTCCTGCAGCTATGCGTTATACCGAAGTCCGTTTATCTAAACTTAGTTTGGAATTACTTAAAGACATAGACAAAGATACAGTGCGATGGGCATGCAACTTTGATGACACTACTATAGAACCTGAAATGTTGCCAGGGAGATATCCCAACTTGCTTGTAAATGGTTCAAGTGGTATAGCAGTAGGACTTGCCACAAATATTCCACCACACAATATTACAGAAGTCATAGATGGAACAATAGCATATATAGAAAATCCAAAAATTTCACTTAAGCAAATGATGAAAATCATAAAAGGACCTGACTTCCCTACAAATGGATTTTTGATTTCTAACGAACTAGAAAAAGCATATGAAACTGGAAAAGGCAAAATTGTCATTAGAGCAAGGTGTCACATAGAAGATAGTGATAATGATAAAAGATTAATTGTCATAGACGAACTTCCATACCAAGTCAACAAAGCAGGCTTGCTAGAAGATATTAATGAACTTAGAGAAGAAAAAAAAGGGATTCTTTTGGGCATAGTTGGTATTACAGATGAATCAGATAGACAGGGAATGCGTGCGGTAATAAAACTTAAAAAAGATACAGACCCTAAAATGATTCTCAATACGCTATTTAAATCCACTAACTTGAGTACCAATTATAGCATCAACATGGTAGCAATAGCCGACGGCAAACCACAGCAAATGGGGTTGTTGGACATAATTGCCTATTATGTTGACTATCAAAGAGAAGTAGTACTTCGTCGCACCAAATTTGAACTTGCAGAAGCTAAAGAAAAAGAACATATACTAGAAGGATTAGTTATTGCTGTACAAAATATAGACGAAGTTATTCGTATAATTAAAGCTAGTCAAAATACTAGTATAGCCAAAGAGTCATTAAAACGCCGCTTTGAGTTGAGTGATAGACAAGCTCAAGCTATATTGGATTTGAGACTTGCTCGTCTGACGAGTTTAGAAATATATAAATTAGAAAAAGAATTGGCAGACATAAAAGAATTGATAAAGAGACTTACAGCGATTGTGGCTTCAAAAACTCTACAAATGGATTTGGTAAAAACCGAACTTTTGAGTATTCGTAAAGAATATAAAGAAAATCGTAGAACTCAAATACTACAATCAATAGATGAGTACTCAGTACCGTCAGTAGATGATGAAAAACCTATAGAAGAGTATATAGTGGTAGTAAATTCTCATGGAAATATAAAGAAAATGCTTAAAAAGAACTTTAGTATGGCTACTAAGGACTTTAGTGAAACAAGCTCCAAAAATGAAATTTGTCACACTATAATTTCTGTTAAATCCAACCAACAAGTACTTATGTTTGGCTCTTTAGGCAATGCTTATAGAATAGATATAAGTCAAATTCCTGATGGCAGATGGAGAGAAAAAGGTGGCACACTTAATACTTTATTTAGTGATGCACCAAGTGATGAACGCATAATTAGGCTATTTTTGTGTGATGAAGATATTCAAAATAATAAACGCAATATTATGTTTTTTACTAAACAAGGCATGATAAAAAAATCAGCGTGGAATGAATATAGTGTAGCTAAATCCAGCTTTCTTGCTTGCAAACTAAAAGAAGGTGACCAAATAATTGCAATAGAACAAGAAAAAAAACAAACTAGCTTATTGTTTGTAACTGAGAGTGGAATGTGTCTCAACGCTGACTCAAGTGATGTCCCTATACAAGGTAGAATTAGTAGTGGAGTAAAGGGCATAGCTTTGGCTGATGACGATTCTTGTATAATGATAACTCAAGTAGATGGAGAAGGTGAAGTAGTATTGATGACGGATAGGGGATGGGCAAAACGAGTAGTAATAGCGGATATAGATATAATGTCTAGATACCGTAAGGGAATAAAAATCACCACATTGGATTCTAAAGTCAAGGGTAATGGAACTAAAATAGTTTTTGCTTCTACAGTCAAGCAACCTTATAAAGTAGTTGTAATAACTCAAGATGATGCTTTGTCAGCATATAGCACAGAAGATATGTTGATACAAGATAGGACACATATGGGTAAGGGTTTATATAAAGACAAAAAATTGTTAGTGGATAAAGTATATATATATAGAGATAACATAGATATTTAATAAAATATCTCATATTAAAAATATAAATAGTGGGATTTAATACAATCCCACTATTTTAGACTTTATCTTATTGGCGGATAGAAGAGGATTTGAACCTCCGAGAGCTATTATACTCTGCACGCTTTCCAAGCGTGTGCCTTAGACCACTCGACCATCTATCCCTATGGATTGATTATAATATAAATTTTTAGATTTAGTCAAGAAATTTGTATTATAAAAAATGCACAAATAATAATTAGCAAATTGAAACCCACAATTGTCGCACTAAGTAAATTTATTTTCTAAATTACTAATTACCCACACCCTACTATTTATTTTGTTGACAAGATATGTATAATTATGTTAGACTCTTAAAGTTTTATAGTTGCAAATCAAAAACAAACAATATTGTATCTTTTATCATTGTGCCTATGGTGAAATGGATATCACAATGGTCTTCGGAACCATTATTTGGGGTTCGAGTCCCTATAGGTGCGCCAATCAATGTTATGACTACAAAATTTTGCTAAAATTTTGTAGTCATAACAAAATATTAAGCATTATAAATAAAAATTATAATCTATTAAATATACATATAATTTTATAAAAGTATGTAGTTAGAAACGCTTTTACAGGTTGTTCTAACTTAATAATCTATGTAATAAAACGACCACCACAAAATATTTATGCTCATTGGCTTGTAGATGGTTGGCATATAAAATTGGCGGAGTTTAATATAAGGTAAACAATAATATGGAGAAGTAATGGATAGTGATGAAATTATAGGAGACTCAGATAAGGTAGATGTTGTAATAGAATTTTATAAGCATATTGAGTTAAGCATTTTTATTGTGTTGGGAATTGTGTTATTGTTTTTAGGTATGTTTATGATTATAGTCACATGGATTGCACTTCCATTATTTTTAATTTTATTGATTATATTTATTGTTTTTTTAGTTGTATCTAAGCATTCTCGGTATTCATATGTATTTTTGCAGAATGATAAACGGTACTACATTAAGCGAATTACAAATAGAAAATATATATATAGTGATGGAAAAAGAATGGTTTGTTTTAAGTTTTATAAAATTAAAAACAATCCAATTGAGGTACAAAACTCATTTAAAGTCGGCACAAATGTAAAAGGTAAATGGAAAAGTAAATCAGAATTAAGTGGTGATGACTGTATAATTAGAGATTTTCCTGAAAGCATAAGGTTTTATAAAGAAAAATACAAAGTATTAAGTTTTTTAGAAAAGGTATTAGTTTGGAGAACTGGCAGTACTAAATACCACATATTAGAAGAATATCCAATTAAGACTGGGATATTAGAAGTGTCAAATAGAGATAGTGATGGAGTTGCTCATTCTGCAAGATATACTGTAAAACAATACGATGCATCTAATTTTAAAAGTATTTGTAATAAAGGCAAGTCTATATGTAGCATTATACAAACAATTTGCGAAGATACTGGAATGCAAATGCAAAGCAATAATTGATAATGAAAAACACATATTAGTAAAATAATAAAAAGGAGCTAATTATGAATTATACATTCAAAAATAAAAACAATCCAAAACTCAGAAAAATAGACCATTGTTTAGTAACTCATAAAGTATCTTTGATGAGAAGCGTTAATACAGGGACTAAAGAATTTAGAGAATATACAACAGAAATTGCACATATTTTGGGTTATGAAGCTCTACGAGATTTGCCAACAGTTCCTACTGAAATTGTAACCCCACTACAAAAAACTATTCAAAATTTAATTATAAAAGACAGTGTAGTACTATTGCCTATTTTGAGAGCAGGTTTGGGTATGCAAGATGGATTGCTAACGCTTTTACCTACTGCTGCGGTTGGATACATAGGCATGTATAGAGACCATGATACAAGCTTACCAAATGAGTACTACTTCAAAGCTCCCGAACTTAATGGAAGAGTCGCACTGATATTAGATCCAATGTTAGCTACAGGAGGTAGTATTTGCGCATCTATTAGTCTTATAAAAAAACATAATCCATCTCAAATAAAAGTTCTTTCTATAGTATCTGCACCCAAAGGTATAGATAATATATTAAATACACACCAAGATGTAGAAATTTATACTGCTGCAATAGATGATGGATTAAATGAACACAACTATATAGTCCCAGGTCTTGGAGACGCTGGAGATAGGTTGTTTGGCACAAAGTAATTAAAACATTCAATTATTTTATATCTAAAGTTTTGCTTTTCGCAATCCAAGATTAAGTTGCTATCCTCATATGATTTCTTCATATACCAAGAAGTGGACTAATTAGATGATATATGATAAAATAATTGAATGGAACGAGAATGCCCTAGATGTAAGAGTAAAGAGCAACAAATGAATAATGGACACCACCCATCAGGGACACAAAAAGTATTGTGCGGAAGATGTCGCAAGACATATACCGAGTATCCATTAAAAGTTAGATACAGTCAAGAAGAAAAAGAGCTAGCAATCAAAGAGTATATGAGTGGTATAAGCGGACGTGGTGTAGGTAAGATACATGGCATGAGCAAAGCTAATGTATATAACTGGATAAAAAAAACGCCAAAGAAGTAAATAGAGTATGGATAAGT
>Ga0268261_10000045_pt1 | contig 82790 bp, 100 predicted proteins | sample TergutNc150P1_FD_190353 | JGI IMG/M metagenome (GOLD analysis project Ga0268261, IMG submission 190353) | Nasutitermes corniger P1 segment gut microbial community from laboratory colony in Florida, USA - Nc150 P1 (SPAdes) (version 2) | ecosystem: Host-associated > Arthropoda: Insects >... | reverse complement strand
CCTCAAATTGTTCAGATTGTGGGATTAATCCAAGCTGATTGCTAACAGAATAAGCAGGAAAGTCTTCATCCTTTTTGTTCTTTGCTCCCGATTTGGAAATAAATCGACTGAATTTACACTGTTCCCATGGATGAGCATTTTCACCCGCAAATTCTTTAAATCTTACTTTTGGTTGTTTGATGTCTTTTTGACTCATTCATGTTTCTCCTATCTCCTTCGCTGAAGCGGTAGGATTAATTCTTCCGTCATGTTCTTGTAAGCTTCTTTGACAGCTTTTATATATTTCAATTTGTTTAGGGCATCTGCTCCTTGTTTTTCCTTGTATGCGGGATAATCCTGGGATTTGGTCAGTTCATGCTCGCCATACTGTCTTTGGACGCCTGGTCGATAGTTAGCAACGACGAAGCGAAGTTCCCGGATGCCAATGCACCATTCATTAGATAGTTTTTCTAATTCAGCTTCAACAACTTTTTCAATCATCCCATCCAAAATGTGGCTCACCGATTGACCACGGAATGATTCTGGGTCCATTTGTACCTGCATCCATAAGTTAGAAAGCAATTGTGCCAGCCTTGGATTGGTTTTGCCCATTTCCCCGATATAACCGTCAATGGCTTTAATGTCTTTAGTTGATAATTCCCTTGTGTCGCTTCCCTCCATGGGGATAAATGCCTGAATCAAGGAAAGGATGTAATCGTAATTGATTTCATCGGTGCGTACTGATTCCAACTCATACATGATATCAAGTGGTTCCGCACCTTCATCATCCTCTTTGTTAGCTGTTTTTCGCCGTTTCATTTCTTCGATGACATTCTCATATGTCCCGGAGTAGTCTTCAATCATGGACTTGGTAAGTCCCGCTTCCCTCAGCAAATCCCCTTGCTCATATTCGGAATAGACCTGGACACTCGCATACATCTTGTCAAACTCTTGGAACGCCTTGGCGAAGTATTTAAGTTCCTCATCCGTTGCGGATTCAATAGAAATCCCACCCGTTGGGCTTGGCGCTACTTCTTTCAACGCATCAACAGCTTTGTCGAATTTGACTTTTTCTTCTTCCCATGTCGGGGCTAGCACTGCTGACTCCCCGCCATTGGAATAAAGCCTTAACGCATGGTCCACAGCCTCCTTGAACTTGTCTGGCTTTTGGAAAGTAACCACTTGCCCATACCTTTTCGTTTTATCAAACAAACGATTTGTCCGTGAGAAAGCTTGGATCAAATCCTGTGGCGACATGGCATCCCGGTCAATGAACAAGGTGGACAGGCAAGGCGCATCAAAGCCTGTAAGCAAACGGTTTACCACAATGATTAAATCCAACTGCTCATTCCTGAAGGTGTATTTTTCTTTTTTGCGTGCCAAACGGTCATTGATGTCGGCGTTGTAAGCCCTCATGTCAGAGATGTGGCAACGCGTGCCAAATTCTTTATTGTAATCGTCGATGGATTCTTTCATTTTGTCTTGGTTTAGGCTTGAATCCTCGTCGTTTTCCGAAACCGAATAGGTAATGGCGAACCTAGGGAAATCAGGTAGGACACGTTTTGTCTTTTCGCTAATTTGAAGGCTTGTTTCCCCTGCTTTAACACGTTTTAGCAACCCATAGTATTTTTGTGCCTGGGCGATGTTTTTAACAGTCAAGATCGCATTGTAGGTCTTGCCGACCCCATTTGTGATACCTAGTTTGCCCTGGGAATGATTCAGGATGGAATCCAACACTTTCAACATATATTCTTCGGTTTCGTAAGCCTCAGCAGGGGTATCGCCGGAATCGTTGAAAATTTGTTTATATTCAACTTGGAAACCTAAAACGGCTTTATCATGGATAGCTTCCTTAACGGTGTATTTATGCAGTGGTTGGAAATCCGATGACTTTTCTTCCTTCGGGTCTTGCGGGTCACGGAAATGATTGGAATACTGCCCGGCTGTGGTTCTTGGCAAATCACCAAGCTGTGCCCTGCGGTTTTCTGAAAAAATGGGCGTTCCAGTAAACCCGTACCATAGGGAGTTGACAAAGAATTTGGAAATTTCCTTATGTTTTTTGGGTGTGACGGCACGGTGGCATTCATCAACAACAAAAACCACATTTAATTGTTTAATCCGGGTTGCTTCTTTTGGATAACGACCGGCATCGAATTTGTTCATCATCGTGGTCAGCTTTTGGATAGTCGTTACGACCAAGGTCTTATCCTGGTTGTAAAGTTTTTTCACCAACGCATGGGTGTTATCTGTGTCCTCAACATCAATCATGTCATTTTGAGAATAGGACTGGAAGCTGGAAGAGGTCTGTTGGTCAAGGTCTGTCCGGTCCACCACGAAGATGGTCTTTTCCACGCTAGGAATTTGGAGCAAGTTCCTAGCGACCTTGTAACTGGTCAGCGTTTTCCCTGAACCCGTCGTGTGCCAGATGAAGCCGGATTTTCGCTCACGGCTTGCCAGCTTCACTTTTTCGATGGCATGGATTTGGTAGGGTCGAAGTAGTATCAATGCCTTTTTAGCATCGTCAATAACCGAATACTGCATGACCATCTGGTGTGCCCTTGGGATGGACAATACCTCATCAGCAAACTCCATAAGCCCCGTTACAGGTAAGTTATCCTCATCAACCCACTTGGTCAAGAACTGGTCATTGAGTTTATTTTCCCTTGCTGCGGCAATGTAGCGGGTTTCCGTCCCATTTGACACAACAAACATTTGGAGGGAAGAAAATATACCGCGGAATTTCCCCTCCTTGTCATATTTCTGGATTTGCCTAAACGCATCCATAAATGGCTCGCTTCGTCGTTTAAGTTCAATTTGAATCATGGGCAAACCATTAATAAGCAATGTCACATCCAAGCGTCTATTGGAATCTTCAGGGTTTGCTTTATCCCGGACAACTTGGTTGACAACTTCATAACAGGAGTGCCCACCAGCCACATTGTCCCGCCAAAGGGTATCAAGCCTAATTGTGCCGAGGGTCGCATCTTCCCGCTGAACCTGAACCTTGGCGATGCCATTCTCACCGGAGATCCATTTCGCAGCTTCGTAGTAATTAACAAAATTCAATTGGTTCTTGACTTGGTTCTTTTCCTGTTCGGTCAGGGGATGCCCATCAAGTTTTGAAACATTGTTGGATTCCAAAATCTGAAAGAAATTATTCCATAGTAAATCTTCCGTTACCAATTCCTTGCGGTAAGTCCACTGGCTTTCCCCTTCCACCAACTGCCTAATCATATCATTTTCAATCTTCAATTCTCCAGTATATTCAATAGCCATCTCTTTCCCTCCAGTTTCGACAAACATTCATCGCCTTAATTATCTCACGCATTGTCAGTTATGAAAACACATTTTTGGGACTTTCGTCTTTTTATTAGTATTTGAGGGAGGTTGAAAATCTTACCTGTCATTTTTTGGATAAAAAAACCTCCCCACCGGTTGACGATGAAGAGGTTGCAATGATTTTATCTCCCCTGATTGTAAAAAAACGCTTAATTTCCCGGGTTTAAACATAATGTGGCCATGATGGCTATGATTAACTGTTTCAAATTGCTTGCTCTCATATGGTTGCCCCCTTTTTTTATATTGTACCATGGTTTGGGGACTTGTAAATGTAAAGACATGTAAAAAAGCGGCAGTTCAAAGAATGGGGCTGATTTTAGCATGAGGACAAAAAAAAAAGAGCCGCCATAGCAGCTCCCTTGCCAAGTTCTTTTTCCCTTTAAGTTCTATTTATCGTCATACCAACGTTTTTCAGTCTTTTTTTGGTGGAGATGGGGGGAGTCGAACCCCCGTCCTAAAATACCGAACACTTAACTTTCTACAGGCTTAGTTTCCTATTGGGCTTCGCGGGTGGCTGGATAGGAAACGGGCCTGCCAATCCGCTAGTTTGGTTGTTCTCTTCCCTTTCGCTCAAACGGCGCAATCCGGCGTATCCCACATTAGTGAGCCTGGCAATTCCACATGGGCGATGGAGAGTGACAGGCAGCAACGTTTATTAGGCTGCTAGTTGTAAGTTAGTTTTTCCGGTTATTAAACCTCGACCTTTTAACGTGGGCGAACACGGCCTGCTTATTAAGCTCAAGTACCCCAGTCGAATCCGTAACATCCCCAGATTTATGGGTGCTTCCTATCTATTATACAACACCCAAAAGACATTTGCAAACTTTTTTTGGGATTTATGCTGAAACCTTCTCCCACTAATTGGAAAATCCCAGCAAAGGCACCCGCCCCCACTGGGAAATGAATGTTATTTCGGGAACTTTAGGATGACTTTGAACAGGTCGCCGTCGAGGGATACGTCCAGAGTGCCCCCTTGGATGACGGTCAGGCTTTTGGCGATGGCCAGGCCGAGGCCTGAACCTTCCGTCGTGCGGGCACCATCGGCACGGACAAACCGCTCCAATAATTCCGTTGGGTCAAGGTCCAGTTCCAGCGCCGAAATATTCTTGAAGGCAATCACCACGCCTTGCTCCCCCTCTGCGATGTCGATGTAAGCCCTTGTGCCCGAAAGGGAATACTTCGCCATGTTCACCACCAGGTTCTCAAAAATCCGGTGGGTGCGCATCCCGTCCAAGTCCAGGATGACCGGCGATTCGGGGACATTCACCCGTAAGTCAAGCCCCGCATCCGCCAGTTCCGATAGGGTCTGCTTCATGAGGGAAACCACGTTGAGGGGCTCTTTCACAATTTCGATGGCTCCCGACGCGACCTTGCTCATTTCAAACACGTCCTCGATGAGGGTTTTCAACCGCTGGGATTTTTGCTCGATGATGGCCAGGTATTCAACCTGTTTTTCAGCCGTCACCGACCCGCTTTTCAGCAATTCCAGATACGTGATGATGGACGTGAGGGGGGTCTTCAAGTCGTGGGACACGTTGGTGATGAGCTCCGTTTTCATCCGCTCGCTGACCACCTCCTTTTCCACCGCCTCCGACAGCCCGTCCCGCACCTTGGAAAGCTCGTCCTTTAAGGAGCTAAACATCCCAAACTCCCCGTCCATGGATACCTCCAGATTGCCCTGTGACAACTGCTCTGCCATCCCGAACAGCCGGAGGTAATGCTTTTGCACCTTCCCTATTTTGAAACGGGCGATGAGGTAGGTCACTATGAAATAGAGGGGAATCAAGAGCATCACTGAACCGTCCCCGAAATTCATTCCTTCAATGAAAATAAGCCCAAAGATAAAAAGCAAGACCCCATGAAGCAAAAGCCATAACCAGAGTTGCCACTTCAGCTTACCTTTCAAATCAACCCGGATGAAATTAGCATAAAACCGCCCGAAAAGATTTGCCAGCCAGGAGTTTTCCTTGAAGGATTTTTCCAGATACAGTTTTTTGATGGTCATGAGGGTGTAAGCGGTTAAGTAGAACATGGCGAACCAGATGGCCAGGATGCGTATGGTGAATATCACGGGCATGAGGCCCACCCTTCTTAAATTGTCGCTTAGGCTCCATATCGTGGAATTGGCCGTGGCCCATAAAATAAAGGAGGCCAGAAGGGGCAGCTCTATGGGAAATTTTTGGAGGATTTGAAAAGGCCGCCCGGCTTCTACTTTTTTGAGCGGGTACATGAGGGCAATGATGACCATGAGCAAATAGGCGTTTTCTTTGTACTGCCATAAGGTGCCCGCTAGGCTAAATAATGGGGCTGCCGCTGCCAACCCGATTGCCATCCATAAGAGGTGCCACTCCTTCCACTGCCCCGTTTTGATAATTTCGTTTTTCTTTTGGATTGCCTGTTCAAGCATGATGGTTCCCCCTATTTGGTTTTTCAAGTTTATAGCCGACGCCCCAGACCACTTTCAGGTAGCGGGGTTCTTTTGGGTTGAATTCGATTTTTTCCCGGATTTTTCTTATGTGGACCATGATGGTGTCGGTGCTCACAGCCACGTCGCCCCAAATCCGTTCGTAGATTTCCTCCGCTGGGAATACCTGCCCCGGGTTGGAGAGGAACAGTTGGAGGATTTTCGACTCGGTGGGGGTCAGCTTGACCGGTTGCCCGTCCACGAAAAATTCATGGGTCTGGGTGTTCATCTCGAGGCCCCCCGCTTCAAGGATGTGGCTTGGTGCGGCCAATTCCTTGGATTTTCGTGCCCGCCTCAACTGGGAGTTGACCCGTGCCAACAGCTCCATGGGACGAAATGGCTTCGTCACGTAATCGTCCGCTCCCCTATTGAGCCCTGTGATCTGGTCGATTTCCTCCGACTTGGCCGAAAGCATGATGATGGGGAAATCATGGCGTTTCCTCGCCTCCCCCACAAATGCAATGCCATCCATAATGGGCATCATCACATCAACTATTGCCAAATCCACTGCTGCCGATTCCAATAAACGAAGGGCCACAGCACCATTTTCCGCCCAAAGGCTCTTATATCCCTGGTTCGTCAAGTACGTCTGCACCGCATAGGCGATGTCCTGTTCGTCCTCCACCACCAGCACCGTTTCCTGGTTCATCGCGCCGCCTCCTTTTTCGTTAACACTATCATACCACGGATTCCTTAAGATTTACCGGGGGAATTTCTTAAAATTTTCTAAAGACGGCCATACATAAAAAAAGCCAGGCCTACCACACTAATACGGAATCAAATACACCATAGAAAGCAGGATGACAGATGAAACAAGCAATTTTGGCATTTTCACTCCTTCTGGGCTTTGCGACCGTGACAGCCCCCGCCATCGCGCCGGCACCCCCAGTATCCGAACAGCGTCCCAATGACAAAGGCCCATTGCCTGAAACGGGATTTGATGCTAAGGACCTCGGGTTAATTGAAAAATAGTTGCTAGCGGCCAGTGCAAATGATTGGCAAAAAATGATGGCAGGTGATTAGGATGTTCACAGCTTTATGGGTTTTCCTCAGCTTTTCAATGCCGCTGCCCGTGCCCGATGGCTTAAAGGCGGTGGGTGAAATCAGCATCCCCGCCATTGAATGCCACCTCCCCATCTATGGGCATTTGGATGATGACACCCTCCTCTATGGGGCGGCGGAAATCAAGGAAGGTCAAGCTCCCGCCCATGGGAATTACGCCCTGGCAAGCCATCATATGAGGCGAAAAGGCTGGCTGTTCAACGATTTGGACCAGTTGGAAGCAGGCGACGCAGTCCTCATCACAAAAGCCGGCATCCCCTATTTGTATTTTGTCAAGGAAACCTTCGAAGTCGACCCCAGCCAAACCCAAGTCATCAGCGACGACATCGGCGACGGCTACCTGACCTTGGTAACCTGCACCCCCGACTGGGAAAAAAGGCTCATCGTCTGGGCGGAATATTTTCCGGGGTTTTAATCATGCATTTAAAGACGGTCAGCTGATTGACCGTCTTTTTTACGTCCGCTAAGAGCTCCTCTCCCTCATCCATTAAAAAATATTGTTATCAATGATGTTTGTCTAATTTAATTTGACTGTCAAATTTCAAAAACGACAGTCTTTTTTTATAACTATCGGAAAAAGATGACAAATCATAAATTTGAATGTATAATTTAATTATGGAGGTGAAATCATGTCCCAACAATTTTTTCATCAAAAACTATCTGAATTAACGATTGCCCAAAATCTTATGGAAACTGACACTATATTTACGAAAAACCAGTTGCTTAACAGTGGGGTCTCAGAATCCCTCATTAAAGAAATGCTTCAACACGCCCTCTTGGAAGAAAATTCCCCTAATATTTATATGAAGCCGGGAATCCATATCAATGACTTCCTTTTGATTCAGCTCATGCTTCCCAAAGGGGTTTTCGCTTTTGAAACAGCTCTTTACTTGCATCAATTAACCGACCGTTATCCTTACGAAATACATCTTTCTTTCCCAATGGGCTATAAACTGCCACAAAAAGCAGCTGAAATCTCCGCAACCATTATCCCCAAAACCCCACGGGAGCCATTTTATAGCCTTGAAATCGAGGAGCAGGCCATTGAAGGAACCCGCCATTGTATCAACGTCTATTCAAAAGAAAAAACACTTTGCGACATTGTCAAAAGAAAGCACACCGTTGAGCAGGAAATCATCAACCATGCTTATAAAACTTACTTGGCATCCGAGCATAAAAACATCCATCGGCTTCTTCAAGTTGCCCGCCAAATGAAAGCTGAAAAACAAGTAAACCAAATTCTGGAGGTACTTCTATGATCCCAAACGCTGACAGCTTGCGGGATAAGTTGAAATCACTGTCCAAACAAACAGGAATCAACACCCAAATCTTATCGAAAAAATACTTTATTGACAATTTCTTAGAAACCCTAAGCCAATCTAAATATCGCCATCACTTTATTTGGAAGGGCGGATTCGTCCTGTCCGCACTTTCAGGGATTGAAAAACGGACGACGATAGATATTGACGTCTTGATTCAAGGGATAAAAGTGGACGAAGGACAAATCGCTGCCATCATCAATCAAATCACCTCGAGCGGGACTCTTAAGAATGCCCTGACATTTGAGATTTCTAAAATAAAACCGATTATGAATGAGAAGGATTACACAGGCTATCGGGTATTTATGCTCGGGAAGCTTGGTCACGTCAAAGAGGCCTTTCATCTGGATATTGCGGTTGGGGAACGGTTGGTACCAAGCAAAATTTCATTCTCCTCCCAACCTATGCTAAATAAACACCATTCATTTGAAATCTACATTTATAGGCCAGAGCGGATGTTGGCAGAAAAAATCCAAACGATTTTAGCAAGGAGTACCGCCAGCTCCCGCTTCAAGGATTTCTTCGACGTTTACCTTTTTAGCCAACTGGACATCATCGACAAAGAAATACTCCAGACAGCTTTCCAAGCAGTTATGCAAGATAGGAGTTCACAGACCTTAGAAGAGGATTGGCGTGAAATAGTAATGGAATTGGAACAAAGCGAAAGAATGAAAAACGGGTGGAAACTCTACCAGAAAAAGAATGCCTACGTTGGCACCGTCACCTATGAACTTACGATGGAACATATTAAAAAATGGTTGAAATCACTTACTGAGTAACGATTTTTAGTATATTATTCAACGGCCGCTTCAAATAGTGCATAGGAATCAGCAGCACTATCCTTAGCTTTTATATCTTTAATCATCAGTTCGCCTCCTTCGTATAAAAAAATTCCCCTTTAGTATCACACCCTAGATTCCTCTTTTTACCATAACCCACTATTGCGAAAGGGTTTTCTTCGTGTTATAATGTTCTTATAATTTGGATAATCTGAGAAAGGAAGTCGTATTAGTGGCAGATGCATTAATTAACAGCATTGAACATGATTATATTTGGAGGGGGACATCAGTCATCGGTTTTATTATTTTGGCAGGTCTTATTGTAGGGTTGGCTGCCCGTGGAAAAGACGGCTTCCAAAGACAAAATATTTTCACTGCCATCCAAGCTTTATTTACAAAAAAATAAGAAAAGATTGATCTGCCAATAATTTTTTTAAAAAGGGAATAAATTTCAGAAATCGGCTTATGGCAAACCTCATTTTGCACATACTAATCCCAGACACTATTGGGGTCGCTGTGCCCCGGGAGGAAAAATCGCCATGCAAAAAATTTGGATTGCCGTTGCCGCTGCATTGCTTTGCCTAAGCCCCACTGTTGCCCGTGCCCAAGACGTTACCCCTGCCCAGCAAATCTGCAACCCGAAAACGACATGGGTTAAGCTTGAATCGAGGAAGCTTTGGGCGCAACATGCCGCCTGGACCGACCAAGCCATCCGGGCCATTTTGGACGATACCCCTGCCCAAGGGGAAATTGTGGACCGGCTCCTTCGCAACCAAGATGACATCGGGGATTTGTTCAAAGCTTTTTATGGCAATGACGCCGGCGCAGAGGTCGCCCGGATTTTAAGGGGGCACATCCAACTGGCAGGGGAAGTCCTGACAGCCCTTAGAAACGACGACAAAGCCGCCTATAAGGAGGCCATGACGAAGTGGTATGCTAATGGGGATGAGTTTGCCCGCTACTTAAATAGCCTGAACCCTTATTGGGATACGGATGTGGTCCGAAAAATGATGGAAATGCACCTGGGCATCATCGAAAAACAGGCGGAAGCCCATCACAGCCAACAATGGGACAAAGAAATCCACTTCAGCGACAAAGGGGACAAGCACCTGGAAGAAATGGCAGACTTTTTAGCAGCAGGCATCATCAACCAATTCCCGGGCCAGTTTGAAAATTAAAACCCCAATACCTCAAGCAGGAGTACACCCTTCCTGCTTGAGGTATTAGAATACCCAAAAATTACCCCTGTAAAATATTCATCCTTTAGAAATGGCGAATAAAAGGCAGACGCCGACTTATATTTTGGAAAAAAGTATGATATAATTTTATCAAAGGATGGTGATTTCTATGGAATTAACAGGAGGAATTTTTCACATGACGGATAAGCAATACAACACCCAGCTAAAGCTGCAACGTGCGTTATTGAAGGCGATTCAGGAAGCATTTGCTAGCAACAATCTTGAAAAAGCCAAGGAATTGACTGACGAACTCGAAGATATTATCACAAGTGCTATTGAAGATTAGGGCGGATTCCGCCTCTTTTTTTATGTAAAAACCCTAGAATCGGGAGTGATAGTCCCGATCCTAGGGTTTTTACGTGGTTTTTTTAAGCGGGCGGTTATAGGCTTTTCCCATGGCTTTCACGGCAGCCTGGACCCCGTACCCGATGAAAATGGCGATAATAATGGTCCCCACCGAGATAGGCCCGCCAACCAACAGCCCGAGGAGGGTCGCAAAGCCCTCGCAAATCAAACGGGCATTTCCGATGCTGAGCTTTGTCTTTTTTGCAACGGACATCATGAGGGTATCAATAGGGGTCGGGGCAAAATCGGCTTGTAGGTAAGTCCCGGCACCGGTGCACATAATCCCAAACCCAAGGGCAAAAAATACCCACTGCTGGACGATGGTTTCAAGGGTGATGGCGTCAAAGACGAACAAGAGCCAAAAATCCACCATGAGCCCCAGCAAGAAACTGGTCAAAAAGGCAAAAAAGTTGATTTTCTTCCCGGTAAGCATTCGGCAAAAAACCAAGACCATAAATCCGGTAATGATCATCCACGTCCCAGTTGTGAATCCGAAGCGCTCTGCGAGCCCAACAAATACCGCATCCCACGCCCCAGCGCCCACATCAGATAAAATAACCCCAGAGGACCCCAATGCAATCACAAATAATCCCAATAAATAAAATACTGCCCGTTTCATAAATTCTCTCCTATTCTCACGAATAAGAGGGTGGAAGTGTTTTTCTTCCCCCCTCTTTTCATCTTTATAGCACCTTCGCCAAGAAATCCTGGGCGCGGGCTGATTTTGGACTGCTGAAAAATACTTCCGGGGTGGCATCTTCCACGATGACACCGCCGTCTAAGAATAAAATGCGGTCTGCCACTTCTTTGGCGAAGCCCATTTCATGGGTCACGATGGCCATGGTCATCCCTGTATGTATCAGGGATTTCATGACATCCAAAACCTCTTTGACCATTTCCGGGTCCAAGGCGGACGTGGGCTCATCGAACAACATCATTTTAGGCTCCATGGCCAGGGCGCGGGCGATGGCGACACGCTGTTTTTGCCCGCCGGACAACGAAGATGGGTAGGCATTTGCTTTTTCCGAAAGCCCGACTTTGGCTAACAGCTCCTGCCCGATTTTTTCCGCGTCTTGCTTGCTTTTCCCCTTCACCTGGATAGGCGCGAACGTGATGTTTTCTAAAACCGTCATATGGGGGAACAAGTGGAAGTGCTGGAACACCATCCCGATGTTTTCACGGATTTTGGCTAAGTTGGCCTTTGGCGACGTGATTTCTTCCCCGCTGACCCAGATGTTTCCTTCGGTTGCCGTTTCCAGCCCGTTTAAGCATCTGAGGAACGTGGATTTTCCCGAACCTGATGGGCCAATGACTGCCACGACAGAACCTTCCCCGATTTCGGTGGAAATGCTTTTTAAGACTTGGTTTTTCTTAAATGACTTGGATAATCCCTTAACTTTGATCACTCTTCGCCAACCTCCTTTCCACTAGCTTCCCGATGGATGAAATGATCATAACCAATACATAATAAATCGCAGCCGCCAAAAGCATCGGCTCAATAAAGCGAAAATTCCTCATCCCCACCAACATGCTCCTTCTCATAATGTCCTGGGCACCGATGATATTCACGATGGCCGACTCCTTGGTAAGTGCAGTCAGCTCATTGATAATGGCAGGCAAAATATTTTTAAGGGCCTGGGGCATGATGATTTTTCCCATGATCTTGCTGTAAGGGACCCCTAAGGCCATGGCGGCTTCCGACTGCCCTTTGTCCACGGCTAAAATCCCTGCGCGGATAATTTCCGCCATGTAAGCCCCTGAGTTAAGGCCCAATGCTAAAATCGTGGACCAATATAAGCCCAAATCGATGCCAGTCAAATCAATGAGCACGTAGTATAGCAGAACCAATTGGACGATTAAAGGGGTTCCTCGGAAAATGGAGGTGTACCCCGCTGCAATCCCGTCCAGGACGCGGTTTTTGGAAATCCGCATAAAAGATAAAATCATCCCGATAAGCAGCCCTAAAGCAGCGCCGCCCACTACGACGGTCAGGGTAAACCAAATCCCTTCCAAAATAAAGGGGATAGATGGCACCAACCTTGAAAAATCAAAGCCCATAAGTTTTTCCTCCGTTCATAGCATGACTGCCCCGCCATCAGAGGCAAGGGCAGTCGCATCAATATAAATTAGTTAAACCATTTGTCGGCCAATGCCTGCAGTGTCCCATCTTCGCGAAGCTCGTCTAGGATGGCATTGAACTCTTCTGTTTTATCGCTTCCAAGTGGCAGGGCAATTGCTGAACCTTCTTCGTCTTTTTCAAAGATTTCAGCGACTTGCAGCCCATCAAATGTATTGAGGTAGTTGCCAACGACAACTGCGTCCATGAATACCACATCAGCGCGGCCGTTAAGCACCTGTTGCACAAGTTCAGGGATACGGCTCATGGACATGATGGTAAAGTCATAACCTTCTTCAAGCAATGCTTCCGCCGCCATTTCCTGGATAGTCCCGGTCTGTACCCCGACAGTCAAGCCATTCAAGTCCTCAAAGCTGTTGATGTCATGGTCAACCGTGGTCAGGGCCACTTCATAACTGTTATGATAGACTTGGGTGAAGTCAACTACCTCGGCACGGTCGGCACGGTTGGTCATCCCGGCGATGATTACATCAATGCGCCCGGTTTGAAGGGCTGGGATCAACCCCGTAAAATCCATGTCCACCATTTCAACAGTGGCACCCATACGCTCGGCAATTTCTGAAATCAGTTCGAAGTCAAATCCTGTGATCTGGTTTGTATCTTCATCGATGAAGATAAACGGATAGTAGTCAGCGGATGTCCCGACACGCCATGTTTCGCCTTCCGCTGCACTGTTCCCACATGCTGCCATAACTACCATTGCCATCATACCCATTAAAGCCATCATTAATTTTTTCATATCCTTCGCCTCTTTTCCTATTTTTTTCGTACAGGCGGCAGTCGGATTCAGTTGGTTCCTTGGAATATTTCCACAAAAAAGACAGTGTCCCAAGACTCCGAACCGTTACCAACTCCCAAAAACTGGTTTTCCGGTGAATCTTAAATACGCTGCCACAACTAATGTAATTTTAAAAGATGCCTGAGGGTTTTAGCATAGTTCCCAGTCATCATGTGTTAAATTATGCAATACCCCCGCTAATTCCTAAAAACTAAAAGGTAGCGTTGGCCGCTCATTAGGCATGACAAATATCATTAAAAACCTAAGATCGACCGCCGCCGTGTACTAGGAGTTCCGATTAAGTTGATGAAAGTCATTTGATTTGCTAACATGTCATTTCCTCCTCTTCGATTCGCAAGCCTGAACCTGCGTCCTAGTACTGAATGTCAGTATCATATCAGGTTTTGAGGGGCATTGCAATAGTTTAACGTAAAAAAGCCCGTTGAAAATGTTTTCAACGGGTATAATCAGGAATTAATGCTATTTTTTTAGGATACGGATGCTATTAAGCACGGTTAGAAGGGTGACCCCTACATCGGCGAAGACTGCCAGCCATAGCCCCGCCAATCCGAAGAGGCTTAAAATCATCACGAGGAGTTTGATGCCCAGGGCAAGGGCAATATTTTGATAAAGGACAGCCAACGTTTTTTTCGAAAATTTCCTTGCCTTGAGGATGGCATTCGGGTCGTCCGTCATCAAAACCACATCAGCTGCTTCAATGGCGGCATCGCTGCCGAGTCCTCCCATGGCAATCCCTACATCGGCAAGTGCCAAAACCGGGGCATCATTAAGCCCATCCCCTACAAAGGCAAGCCGTGAGCCTTCAGGGAGTCCCTTAAGCAAAGCCGCCACAGCGGCTACTTTTTCATGGGGCAAAAGGCTTGCCCGGACATCGACAATTCCCAGTTGGGCAGCAACCTTTTGAGCACATTCGTGAGTGTCCCCTGTTAGCATGACAACATGGATGCCACTAGCTTGAAGTGCCAGGATAGCATCACGGGAGGACTGCTTGACCTGATCCCTGAGCACCAAATAACCTTTGTATTGGCCATCTAAATAGAGGTAGGCAAGGGTATCGCCGCCTTCAGGAAAAATATCCAATGGAGCTGTATTCCCAAGGATGACTTCCCGCCCATCAACCATGGCCCGCACCCCCATTCCCGGAATTTCTTGGACACCGGTGATTTTTTCGTGTTTGATTGCCTTGGCATAAGTTTTGATAATGGATTTGGCAATGGGATGGGTGGAATTCGCTTCGGCATGAGCGGCATATTTTAAGAATTCATCTGCTGACAGCCCCGAAGGTTGGACTTTGACCACCGAAAACTGCCCTTCCGTCAGCGTCCCGGTTTTATCAAATGCAATAACCGTTATGTCGTTGAGCATCTCAAGGTAATTGGCCCCTTTCACAAGTATCCCCTCTTTAGACGCTGCCCCAATTCCGGCAAACCAGGCTAACGGGATGGATACCATCAGGGCACATGGGCAACTTATAACTAAAAAGACCAAGGCGCGGTAAACCCAGGAAATATCCCCAAAAAGCAAAGTTGGAATGATGGCAACGCCTAAGGCTACCCCAACGACGGCAGGCGTGTAATAACGGGAAAAACGGGTGATGAACCGTTCGCTCGTCGATTTTTTCGATGCGGAATGTTCCACTAATTCCATGATTTTAGCTATGGTAGACGTCTTGCTGGTACTTGTGACCCTAATTTTTAGGAGCCCATTGACCGCAATCGACCCGGATAGGGCCATTTCCCCTGCCCGGATGTATTTAGGCATGGACTCACCTGTCAGCGCACTCATATTCAAATCCGCTGAACCTTCAACCACCACCCCGTCAAGGGGGATGCGCTCACTGGGAAGGACTTGGATCAAGTTTCCAATCTTGATGTTATCGATGGCAATGTCTACAATCCCATGTTGCCCAATCAAATGGACTGATTCCACTTTCAAATCCAGCAAGCCAGAAATCAAGCCCCGGCTACGGGTCACCGCAAGGTATTGCAATAACTCGCCAATCCCATAAAATAACATGACTGCGACGGCCTCCTGATAATCCCCCAGGCAGATTGCCCCTAATGTTGCGATGGCCATCAAGAAATTTTCATCAAAGACTTGCCCCCTGAAGAAGTTGGAGCCCGCTTTTTTCAATGTTTTGAAACCCGCCAACAAATAAGCCATTAAAAGCAAGCCAGGGTATCCTAGCATTAATCCCAAGAAAAATAAAAAAGTCCCGCTGATCATTTGCCAGTTTTCCTTCACCAAATTTGGCTTTTTGGCATCTTCAAGCTTCAGAATTTCCACATGGGCCGCAATTTTTTTTATCCGTCTCCGGACTTCCTCGATGGTTGCTTCTTCATTTGCGATGAAACTTAACTGGGAGGTCGTAAAATTAAGTACGGGGTCTCTTACGCCCTCAACCTTTCCCAGCTCATTTTCTATTTTTGCCGCACAATGGGCACAGGTCAGTCCCTGCAACCTCCACTTGACATTGATATTTTTTTTTGGCATGGCATACCCTCCCAGCATATCTGCCATATTATATGTGAGCCCGCCTGCACCGTCTTTGCGTTTGTCCCGAAATATAGGCTTTGTCGGTCGCTTGCGTTTTTACTGTTTTTTTGCAGTAGCCTATGTTATAATTAAGCGTACATCATTAACCATGGAAATTGGACATTATTTGAATCTAGGAGTGTGTTTGATGCTTAAAAACCGTAAAAAAAGTGCCTATCTGCTTTTAGAAGACCGAGTGAAAGAAGCCCAGGAAGCGGGTCTTTCCATAGACCAACTCGAACCGGAGCTTTACTATTATTTAGAGGACCGAATGACTGGGTCTTTGGTGATGATATCTGTAATTGCCCTCACCCTGATCTTTTTACACCTACTGGACCACACAGCTGCCTTCAGGACCTTGCTGTTTGCTACTATTTGGAAAGGGATTGATGCTTGGGGCCGCCCCTACTTCCAACCTTTTATTAATTATCGCCTCCAAGGAAAAAGGCGTGCCTAATCTGGCACGCCTTTTAATATATGAAAATACTGCCGGCTATAAAAAACCGACAGTACTTTTTATCTATTAAGCTTTGTTAACAGAACCGAAGATTTCCATTTTTTCTTTAACAGTTGCTTTAATGGCTTCAAATCCAGGGTTTAATAATTTACGCGGGTCGAACCCTTTGCCTTGTTGATCTTTACCAGCAACGACATATTCGCGTGTTGCTTGTTGGAAAGCCCACTGGCACTCAGTGTTGACGTTGATTTTAGACACACCTAAAGAGATGGCTTTTTTAATCATGTCGCTTTCGATCCCTGTTCCACCGTGAAGGACTAAAGGCGTGTTTCCGGTTTCGTTGTTGATTTGCTCTAACGTATCAAATGCAAGACCAGTCCAGTTTTCAGGGTATGCACCATGGATGTTACCGATACCGGCAGCAAGCATAGTGACACCTAAATCGTTGATAGCTACACATTCTTTAACGTCTGCGATTTCGCCAGTACCAACGATACCATCTTCCTCGCCACCGATGGATCCAACTTCAGCTTCCAAAGAAATTCCTTTTTCATTTGTAAGCTTTACCATTTCAGCAGTTTTCGCGATGTTTTCTTCGATTGGGTAATGGGAACCGTCGAACATGATGGAAGAGAATCCAGCAGCGATAGCAGCTTTTGCCCCTTCGTAAGAACCGTGGTCAAGGTGAAGGGCAACCGGTACTGTGATGTTCATTTCTTCCATCATCCCGTTTACCATTCCTACAACTGTTTTGAAACCAGTCATGTATTTGGCTGCTCCTTCAGATACCCCAAGGATAACCGGAGAGTTTAATTCCTGAGCTGTTTGCAGGACTGCTTTTGTCCACTCCAAGTTGTTGATGTTGAACTGACCAACTGCATACTTGCCTTCATAAGCTTTGTTTAACATATCTTTAGCTGATACTAACATGTAAACCCTCCATTGTATTCGTTTTTGGCTTTTTTTGCCTTCAATTATTATTATAGCCCAAAATGGTTAGAAAATAAATAGAAATTCACATTTTTTGAAAATCATGTATAATGTGATGAGAGTGAACCACTAAAATTTTCTCATTGCGTCCACAATAAACCCAGCCCTAAGGAGTAAATCTCCTTCGATATAATTACTTGCGAAAATTGAGTCACATAGTAAAAAAACCCATCCTCCCATGTTTAGGGTTGATGTGGTTTTTTACTATTTGATGACATTCAGAGCCGGAGTTTCCACTAACTCTTCTTTCGGCTTGCGGTCGAATTTTTTACGGATGTCGTTGAGTCTGCGGATGCTTCCCTTCACCAGTTCGTTGAACACCACCACCGTCGAGCCGACACCGATAATGCGGGCCCACATCATCGGGCTTAGTGGGACAGCGTCAAAGAAGCCGCTGGCCGTCTGGGTGACGATGATTTGGATAATAAGGGTTGCCGCCAGGATGCCAAGGGCCACTTTGTTCTTGAAGAAGTTGTTGCGGATGGACACCAGGCCAAACTCACGGCAGTTGAGGGCGTTGAAGATGGCCAGGCACGCAAATAGCGAGAACATGACGGTCTGGGCCTCATTGCCATGGACGGTGATGTAGGACAAATCAGCACCCATGAAGTTGAAATTCATCTGAAGGAACAAGACGAGGCCGATAAAGGCGCTGTTTAAGATGATGGTATACACCATGAAGTGGTTGATGATGGAGGAGCCTTTTTCCGTTGGCTTGCGGTCCATCACCGATGCCCGGATGGGTTCAAGCCCCAAAGCAAGCGCCGGCGGCCCGTCCATGATGATGTTGACCCAAAGGAGGTGGATGGTGGTAAATGGCAGCGGGTAATCCATCACCTGGGACAAAATCATAATGAGGAAGGCAATGATGTTCACCGTCAGGGTAAACTGGATGTAGCGCTGGAAGTTGTTGTAAATCCCCCGCCCCCACTTGATGGCCTCCACGATGGTATTGAAATTGTCGTCCGTCAGGATGATGTCGGCGGCATTTCGTGAAACTTCAGTCCCAGCAATCCCCATGGCGATACCGACGTCGGCTTTCGTCAGGGCAGGGGCATCATTGATGCCGTCGCCGGTAACTGCTACGACCTCTCCCATTTGTTGCAGCGCACTTACGATACGCAGCTTCGTTGCGGGCATGGAACGGGCCACGATGGCGATGTTTGGCAGTTCCCGCTTCAGGGCTTCATCCGTCAGCTCCTCGATGTAAGAGGCTTCTACGACTTTCATCCCCGGTTTTAGGATGCCAATTTCCTGGCCGATGGATGTGGCAGTGAGCAAGGTATCCCCCGTTAAAATCTTCGTTTCGATCTGGGCATCCCTTGCGATTTGGATGGCTTCTTTTACCCCGTCGCGAAGGGGATCTGAAATCCCGACAAAGCCTTGGAAAACCAGTTTTTCGCTCCAGTCATCGGTTTGGCGGATTTCATGGCTTGAACTGGTTTCTTTTCCCGCAAAGGCAAGCACCCGCATCCCCTCAGACATCCAGCCCTCGATTTTAGCCATCAAGCGGCGGCGGCGGTCTGGGTTTAGGGTCCTTACTTTATCTCCTACCAACTCGTGGCTGCACTGGGCTAAAATGATCTCAGGCGCACCCTTTGAGTAAATCATGTAAGTATTTCTTTTTTCGATGATGGACATCATGAATTTGTTTTCAGATGAAAATGGCACCTTCTTGACGATGCGGGTTGAATTCCTTAAGGAACGGTAGTTGGTGTCGCCGATGGCGGAAATCAAGGCCCCTTCCGTCGGGTTTCCGATGTAGGTCGGCCCTTTTTCGGAAAACTCGACATCCGCCGTGGAGTTGATGATGCAGTTTTCAATAAAACTCGGATGCATCTTCAGGTTTTTAAGGAGGGCTTCATGCCCAGCAATCCAAACTTTTCGGACGCTCATCTTGTTTTCAGTCAATGTCCCTGTTTTATCAGAACAAATCACGCTGATGGAACCGATGGTTTCGCACGCTTCTTTTCGGCGGATGAGCACGTTGACCTTCGCCATGCGGTTCATGGTCAGTGCCAGGGTAATGTTGATCATGGTGGGAAGCCCTTCAGGGACCGCCGCTACAATCAAGCCGACACAGACAACGAAGGCAGTTTTGATGCTTGGGAAAGCAAAGCGGATGCTTTGGAGGGACTCGGTAAAGTTATACCAGCTGGAAAAATCCAGGGTCAACCGGCTTTCCTGAAATATCTGTACCAGCATGTACAAAAAAAGCATGATGGCGATAGAGGAAGAAATGGTTGAAATCCGCTGACCGAGTTTTCCAAGCTTGACCTGAAGGGGGGTCATTTCCTCTTCTTGATCCAAATCCTGTGCGATGCGGCCCATTTCGGTTTCATCGCCAATGTCGGTTACCCGCATCAAGCCATATCCCTGCCCGACCAAAGTCCCGCCAAAAACCTTGGCATCCTGGGACTTATGGACTTGCTCGGACTCGCCGGTGAGCATGTCCTCCCGCATCCGCAGCTCATGGGCTTCCAGGACTTCCCCATCTGCCGGCACCAAATCACCGGTTTCAAGGACAATGATGTCACCTGGAACAACTTCTGTTTTCCTGATTTGGCGCTTATTGCCGTCCCGGATGACCTTGACCTTGACATCGTCCGTCATTTTCGCTAAGGCTTCAGCCGCTTTTTTGGACTTGCCCTCCGTGACGCGGGCGATGATGATCCCCAAAAGGACCGCCATGAAAATCCCGACGCCATCCTGGTATTCCCCAACCAATAGGCTCATGCCCCCGGCGATAATCAAAATAACCATTAAAGGTTCTTTAAAGACATCCAGTATTTCACTGAACAGGCTCTTTTCCCTCGGCTTGGTAAATTCATTGATACCGTAAGTCTGACGCCTCATTTCCACTTCCTGCTGGGTCAGGCCATTGCGCAGGACGTTTTGTTTTTTTGCTGTGTTCTTTTCTACATATGCCGTCGGTTTAATAAGGATCACCCCATTCAAAAGTATTCACATGGACATCTTATGAGGGATTGGGGGCTTTTAGAACTAGGTCATTAAAGAATTATCTAAAAAAATGGCCTAAAGGGCAAAAAAAACTGGCTGTTGCCAAAAGGATTTGCTTCCTTTTGGCAACAGCCAGTTATTAATTGACAGCCACGTCTTTGCAATCTGCGCAAAGTCCGTGAAAAGACATGTCGCTATGGTCGATCCGGGCCCCCGTTTCTTTTTCCACCAGTCCTGCCGCTTCGTATAGCCCTTCAAAGAATAAATCCTTGATGTCGTGGCAAGACGTGCAGTAAAAATGGAAGTGGTTGTGGGTGGTGGCATCGAAACGGTCCGGATGCCCCGGAATGCTGATTTTTTGGATCATTTCATGGTCCGCCAGCTGGTTTAAGTTCCGGTAGACGGTCCCTAAGCTCAAAGCTGGATTATCTTTTTTTAAGGTTTCATAAATGACGTCGGCTGTCATGTGATGGTGGCTGTTTTTGCACGGCTGATTTACGAACGGAAAAAAATGGAAAAAAGAATATTTTTCCTTCACTTCATCACTCTTATTGAATAAATCTTCTATTTTATTGGGGAAAATTTAGTTAATTGCTTCTAAACTTTACGCTAGAAAAGTCTAAAATTCCTTAAAACAACATAATTTTTCATTTTATTACCAAAATATTCCCTTCATAAATCCGCCGTGCTGTTTTTGACGCAGTTGTAAATCATTTCCCGCTGTTTTGAGTATTTCATTCCAGGCCTCCTGACAAATATTGATTCTGGTAATAGTTACTACTTATACTAACTCTCGAATTATACGGTATTTCCCGGTTTTCGTCAAGGAGAACGCAATGCCACATACCATAAACGAAGGGAAATAGCAAACCCCCAAAAACAATTGTTTTTGGGGGTTCTCCTAAGAAACGTCACTGCCTAAGCTTTTTCACGCCAAAGCATTCCGCAAACCGGACCATGAGCTCGTCCATATCGATCCGGGACTCTTCGATTTTCAGTCCGCCTTCCACATAAAACAAGGTATTTTTATACACCCGCTTCGGGTCGTTGACCGTAATGTAGCAATCGTTGCCCAAATAATAAAACTGGTCCACATCATTGTGCTCCATCATCCGGCGGAACAACTTACGGTGCTTTTGGTCGGAACTGATGGTGGCAATAGGCAAGATGACAGCGAAAGGATAATTATCGTTGTGGTTATAAAAATCCTTTTGGATTACCACGCAGGGGCGCAGCTTGATGCCGGTCATGATATTGAGGACCTCGCTGCGCTTTTTCCCGGAATTGTCGGTCTTTCCTTCAAAGCCATCGTCTTTTTTTTGGATCCGGTAAATATCAGGGTAGTGGCGGTCTTGCTCTACGAAATTAAAGGGCCGCCCTTCGGTATAGGGCAAAGCCACGTAAAAAATTTTCCCTCGGTGGATATCCGCACTTGCGACAAGCCGTGGCAGCTCTTCCATAGGCCGTCACTCGTCCTTATAGGCGTCTTCAAATTCACAGACACCGGAACGGTTCTCCTCCAGGTCGATGATATCATATAGGTTTTCTTCAAAAAAAGCCTTGACATCGAATTCCTGCAGGGGCGTTTTTTTGGCAGGCTTAGTACTCACTGGTTTCTTATTTTTAAGGGAATGAGGCCCTTGTTGGGTTTTAGTTTTCTTTTTTTCGGGACGGTGTTCCATAGCTGCCGGCATTTTAATGGCAACCGGTTCCTCCATAGGGGCCGCGCACCGAAAGTTTTCATCGGCAGCGGATTCCCTGACCGGCTGCTTGACAGGGGCTTTTTTAGCGGTGCGGCCAAAAGTCATCCCCTTGTTCCAGCTTTGGTTTGGGTCTCTTTTATCCATGGTTTTCACCTCAATCTGAGACATTTTTGGGTAGCTCTTATAACTCGCTTTGCTCGGATTTGCGAGGATTTCCCGTCCCAGCCGAGGAAGTGAAAGTGCAGTGAACTGGAGGTTCATGGCATTTTCACTGGCAGGGTCCCCGCCCTTCCGTAGGAAGGTATCCTCCTTTGGTGGGCTATAAGGATGGGCGGGAAAAGACCGCTAAGACGAGTGAATTGGAGTTATTAGAGGTACCCTCTATAATCACAACTCACAAGGCACGCAAACAAAAAGTTTTTGCCTTACTGTATTGTATTCGCCAGGCACTGGATTTTGACTTTTTTCGCCTATTTTGCCAAAAAAAATACCGAACCCATAAATTGGGTCCGGCAAGGCTAATTTTTCAGTTCATAAACAACGGCTTCATAGGGCCTTAAGCACAAGGTCCCCTCATAAACGTTGGCATCCGGGTAATTGGATGCTACTTCTTCTTTTAGGGCCAATGGGCCAAGGCCAAGGTATGCGGTCTCAGCGAAGAAGTTGCAGGCGACCAAAAGGGTCATCCCCTGGTAGTGGCGGGTAAATGCGAAGATATTAGGGTGGAATTCATCAAAAAGGGCGAAATCCCCGTAAACCATCACGTCTTTGTAATGGGAGGCCCGGCGCAGGGCAATCAGTTTCTTGTAATAATGGTAAAGGGAGTCTTTGTCTAAAATCTGCTGCTTCGCATTGACTTGCTTGTAATTTGGGTTCATTTTGATCCATGGAGTCTGGCTGCCAAAACCGCCGCCCGCCCCATCGTCCCACTGCATGGGGGTGCGGGAGTTGTCCCGGGAAGTGGTCTGGATGTAGCGCTTCACCAGTTTTGGGTCATGGCCTGCATCCAGGAGCCGCTGGGCTTTTTCCATGGTGCTTTGGTCTTTATAGTCTGAAAGCTCCTCATAATTAGGGTTAGTCATGCCAATTTCCTCCCCGTTGTAAATAAAAGGGGTGCCCCACATGAACATCAGGGCGGTTGCCAGCATCTTGCCCGATTCCTTCGGGAAATTCTCCGGATCCCCGTACTGGGACATGACCCGGGGATGGTCATGGTTCAGCCAGTACAGGGGATTCCATGCCTTCCCATATAGCCCCGTCTGCCATTTTTTGAACGTCTGCTTGAGCCAGTAAAGGTCCGTGCGGTTATGCCAGCCGGACTCGTAAGAGTTCCAGCCCCGGTTCATCCAGCAGTGGTCAAAGGTAAACACCATGTCCAACTGGTTTGAACCTGGCCCGGCGTAATTTAAGGCGGCATCGATCCCAGCGTCCCCGCCAACTTCCCCAACAGTTACGATGTCATACTTGGAAAACACTTCCTCGTGCATCTCCCGTAAATATTCATGGACTTTCGGCAGGTTGGAAAACTTCCCCCAGTCCTCCCGGTACGGGCCATGCCCTGATTTAGAGGAATCCGCCAAGTCCCACTGGCGCTCAAGGTGGGCCACGGCATCTACCCTAAAGCCGTCCACCCCAAGGTCAAGCCACCAGCGAGCCATCTCGTAAAGTTTTTCCCGCATGGGGCGGTGCCGCCAGTTCAAATCCGGCATTTTCTTAGAAAAGATGTGCATGTAAAATTTTTGGCTTGGCTCATGCCATTCCCAGCAAGATGGCGTAAAGAAAGACCCCCAGTTATTGGGTTCCTTCCCCCCAGGCTTCCCCGGATGCCAAATATAAAAATCCCGGTACGGGCTGGACTCCTGGCAAGCCGCTTGAAACCAAGGATGCTCATCGCTTGTGTGGTTCAGCACCAAATCCATGATAATCTTAATATTCCGTTCCTTCGCTTCCTGCAAGAGTTCCCGAAAATCATCCATGGTGCCAAATTCGGGGGCAATGCCATAATAATCCGACACGTCATAGCCATTATCATCCATGGGCGATTTATAAACCGGGCACAGCCAAAGCAAATTGACCCCTAAATCCTGCAAATAGTCAAGCTTCTCGATAATCCCCCGGATATCCCCGACCCCATCGCCATTGGCATCGTAAAAACTCTTGGGGTAGATTTGATACCCGACCGCTTCTTTCCACCATTTTCTCACCGCTCGTACCCCGCTTTCGTGATGTGTGCATTCATTTGTACTAGTTTATTAATTATCTGACTATTTTATGTGCAAATCCCCGCCAAAGGCATCGGGGATTTATGCTAAAAACCGCCACTTTTTTGGAAACGTTCATAAATAGGCGCCTTTTGTGGCAAATTAGGGATAAAGAAATTAATGGAGGCGGTCAGAGTGGGAAAAATCGGGCTTCGGGTCATCAAAACAGCCATCGGGGCAGCCGTGGCCATCATCATCGCTGAGCTTTTCGGGCTGAAATTCCCGTACACTGCCGCCATCATCACCCTGTTAAGCACCCAGTCCACCCGCAAGCGTTCCTTCGATGTCATCTGGCAGCGGGTGAAGGCAACCGTACTCTCATTATCCATTGGCAGCATCGTCTTCCCCCTCCTGGGCTTTCATCCCCCGGCCTTTGCGGTTTACTTGCTGTTTTTCATCCCCTTGGCAGTGGGGGCCAGTGCTTCGGAGGGAATTTCCACCAGTGCCGTCCTCGCCACCCATCTCTTAGGGGAAGGGGCCATCACCTGGACACTTTTGCAAAACGAAGCGGCCCTGATGGCCATCGGGACCGGGGTTTCCATCCTGGCCAACCTATACATGCCAAAAATCCTCCCTAAAATTGCGGAGGACCAGGAACTTATCGAGGAGAATTTCTTAGAAATCCTGCTGCACCTCTTGGAAAAAATATATGGGATTTCCACTACCGCCGGCGAGCTGTTTGAAAAGACGGAAAAACTGTTGGAAGTCGCCAAAAGGCGGGCCGAAAAAAGCCAGGGAAACTACGTGTTCCAAGAAGTCAGCTACTTTGCCCAGTACATGGAAATGCGTTTTTTGCAGTTTGAGAAACTACGTCATTTGGAACAAATCCTGGATACACTAGCGTTGAACGCAGCCCAGGCAGGGGGCTTGGCTGCATTGACAGAAATGTTCACCGAACACCTCCATGACCTCGCGCATATCGAGGAAATCATCGCCAATGCCCAAAGCGCCATCGAGGACTTCAAAAACCATCCCCTCCCAAAAACCCGGGAGGAATTTTACAACGAAACCCAAATTTTTTCCTACCTGAAGGAATTTTTGCACCTGCTGGAAATCACCCAAAATTTTACCCAGCACTTAAGCGCCGAAGAAAAAAGCCTTGCCCAGGAGCTGATTGCCCGGGAATCCCCCCGTTACAAAAAACAGGTCCGCTTCACCAAAGAAATGCAGTGCTTCAGCAAAAACCTGGACGAGTGTTACCGAAAGCAGTTGCCCACAGCAAGCCCCCAGGTTAAGGAGCTCCAAGAACGTTGGAACACGCTGCAATGCAATTTTGAAAAAAACGGGCATTTAGAAGAAATCCAGGAACTCATGAAAAATCAAGACCACCCTGCCGTCTATGATTATTTAAAAAAGGCACTTGATGCCAAAGCAAGTGGATGAAGCGGTTTTTTGCTTCATCCTTTTATCGTAGTTTATGGATGGCCAAGGTAAGCTTTTTTTACCCGGCTGTCGTCCATCAGTTCTTTCGCATTGCCTGATAAGGCAACCTTTCCGGTTTCCATGACATAAGCCCTGTCGGAAATGGCAAGTGCCATGTTGGCGTTTTGCTCAATCAGTAGGACGGTGGTCCCTTGTTTATTGATATCCACAATCAGGTCAAACATCTGCTCCACTAAATTGGGTGCTAGCCCAAGGGATGGCTCGTCAAGCAATAATAGCTTGGGTTCGCTCATCAAAGCCCTGCCCATGGCAAGCATCTGCTGTTCGCCCCCTGACAAAGTTCCCGCTTGCTGCTTGACCCGTTCTTTAAGGCGCGGGAACAGCCCGTAGACCCGTTCGAAGGAGGCGGCAATGGCTTTTTTATCTTGTTTCGTATAGGCGCCAAGCATTAGGTTTTCTTCAACGGTCAGGGCCTCAAAGACTTCCCGCCCTTCCAGGGTCAGGCTGAGCCCTTTTTTGACCAGACCGTGTGCTGGGAGTTTGGTGATGTCCTCCCCGTCAAACGTGACCTTGCCCTCGCTTGGGCTTAAAAGCCCGGCGATGGCTAAAAGCGTGGTTGACTTCCCCGCCCCATTGCTGCCAATCAAGGAAACGATTTCCCCAGCCCTGACCTCTAGGTCAATCCCTTTTAAGGCATGGACATTGTCATAATATGCGTGCAGGTTACTGACTTTTAACATCTTTTGCACTCCCTCCCAGGTACGCCCTGATGACCGCTTCGTTATTGGCGATTTCAGCAGGTTTTCCTTCGGCAATCTTAACGCCATGGTCGATGACATAGATTTTATCTGATATTTTCATGACCACGCTCATATCGTGTTCTATGAGGATCAGGGTGTAGCCCTGGTTTTTCAGGCTGGAAATGAAATCCATCAGTTCCACTGATTCTTGGGGGTTCATCCCCGCTGCCGGCTCATCCAACAGCAGGATTTTAGCCCCTGTTGCCATGGCACGGGCAATTTCCAGCTTGCGCTTGGCCCCATAAGGCAGGTTTTCCGCATAGTTGTGGATTTCGTCCCCGAGTCCGATAGAGCCTAAAATCTCAATGGCGCGCTGGGTAAATTCCTGCTCCGCCTTTTTAAATTTCGGCGTCCGAAAGACACTGGACAACAGCCCATAGCCCATTTTCCTATCCATTCCCACCAGCACGTTTTCAAGGACGCGCATTTTCGGGAAGAGGCGGATGTTTTGGAACGTCCTGGCAATCCCGGCACCGACAATGTCTTGGACGGGCTTATTATGGATAGGCTTGCCATCAAAGGTGACAGTCCCTGAGTCGATTTCATAAACCCCGGTCAACAAGTTGAAAATCGTCGTTTTCCCGGCGCCATTTGGCCCGATAATGCTCACGACCTGCCCCTTTTCCACTTCAAAGGAGACGCCGCCAACGGCCGTCAGGCCGCCAAAACTTTTAGAAACTTCTTTGACGCTTAGATATGCCATGTCCCTTGACCTCCTTCTTTTTGCCCCTGATAGGGTATGGCAGGCGTGATTGCCAGCCCAACAGCCCATTTGGCCTAAAACGCATCATCAAAATGAGCAACAGCCCGTAAACCACAAAGCGCCAGTCCATGAGAAAGCGGCTCATTTCTGGGAATACGATCAAAATGGCAGAGCCCAAAAACATGCCCCGAAGGGTTCCCATGCCGCCCACGATGACGATGGACAAAATCAGGATGGACACATCGAAGGTAAAGGTATTATGGTCGATGAATCCCATGAGGGGCGCATAAAAAACACCCGCAACCCCTGTAATAAACGCCGATAGGACGAATGCTAAAACCTTCAGCTCCGTTGTTTGCAAGCCCATCATGGACGCCGCAACCTCATCTTCGCCAATGGCCCTAAAGGAGCGGCCGACCTTGGAGTTTAGGAGATGATGGCAAAATAGGGCAACTAAAAAGACAAGGGCAACCATCAAATAATAAAACCCATGGTTATTAAGGTTAAGCTCTGTCCCAAAAAACCGGGGACGGGGTATGGACATAAGCCCCAAAGTCCCATTGGTAACCGGGGTCCAGGTCATGATAATCAAGCGGATGATTTCCCCAAATCCCATGGTGACAATGGTCAAGTAGCTTCCCGATAACCGCAGGGTAGGAATCCCAAGCACTAGTCCGAACAAGCCAGCCAAAGCGGCCCCCGCTAGCATCCCCACCAAAAAATGCACGTCAAAACGCATCATCAAAACAGCGGAGGTATAAGCCCCGATGGCAAAGAACCCGGCATGCCCCAGCGACACCTGGGAAGTGTAGCCCGTCAGCAGGTTAAGCCCCAGGGCAAGCATGGCAAAGACGCCAATCATGATGATGGTACGCATGACGAAGAGGCTCAGGCCCCAAAATGGCAAGGTCAGCACGACGGCGGCAACCAAGCCCCAAATCAATAGCCGATGCTTAAACAGCATGGACTCCATTAAAAACAACCAATCTTTTTTCAAAATGCCCGCCTCCTTGGCTTAAACTTTTAAGGCCAGTTTGCGGCCAAACAGCCCCTGGGGGCGAAGGATCAATACTAAAATCAAAACGACGAAGGCAGCGCCGTCACGGTATGCCGAGCCCAAGAACATGGCAGCCATGACTTCGATGACCCCAATGAGGATTCCGCCCACAAACGCCCCTGGCATGGAACCAATCCCGCCAAGCACCGTTGCGGAAAAAACCTTGGGCCCAAATGACACGCCCATGGCCGGGTAAGCCATCTGGTAAAAACCACTGATGAGGCCGCCGGCGATGGAAGCCGTCGCCCCTGCCAAGAAGAAAGTGAACATGATGACGGAATTGACATTGATTCCCATCAGCCTTGCCGCTTTCGGGTTTTGCTGCATGGCCCGCATGGCAAGCCCCATCTTCGTATGGTTGACCAAATAAGTAAGCAACAGCATCAGCGTCAGCGAAACCCCGAACATAAGGATTTGCATGGACGTAATGCGGGTCCCCAAGAAATCAAAGCCCCCCGGGGGGATGATGGCAGGAAAATGGACCCGCCCGCTGCCAAAGACGATGGTCAGGATGTTTTGCAGGATATAAGATACCCCAATGGTCGTAATCAGCCCCGCAATGGGGATTGACTTTTTCTTCCTAAGGGGCGCCAGGGCGACCTTGTCAATTAAAATCCCCACGCCCCCGGTCAACACCATGGAAATCAGGATGGCAGGGATGGGCCCCACTTCAAGCCCGATGAAAAACAGCGCCACATGGGCCCCGAAGGCAAAAATCGCCGCATGGGAAAAGTTCACGAGCCGTAAAATCCCAAACACAAGGGAAAACCCGACGGCAATCAGGGCATAAACCATGCCCAGGGCCAAGCCATTTACAAGTTGCTGGATAAACATGTTATCTACTCCTTCAAAATAAACCCCTCACATGCAAATACCGCACATGAAGGGCAAGATTTATTAACGGGTCAATAGCCCTGCATCTAAAATCAACTGGCTTCCTGTCATGAACTTGGCTTTGTCGCTTGCCAAGAACAAGACAGAGTTTGAAACGTCTTCCACTTCAATCCATGGGACGTTGATAAGGTTTCCAGCAGATGCCTCGGCAATTTCTTCGACTGTTTTGCCTTCCATAGCTGCAAGGCCGTCATTCATGGCTGTGTTGACCCCTGTTGGGTGGATGCTGACGGAGCGGATGCCATGTGGCGCAAGCTCGATTGCCTGTGACTTCGTGAGCCCAATCATCCCCCATTTGGAAGCTGCGTAATGGGACAGCCTGTTCATCCCTCGAAGCCCTGCGATGGATGAATTATTGATGATGACACCGGATTTGGCTTCAATCATGTGGGGGATGACGTATTTGCTTACAAGCCAAGTCCCTTTCAGGTTGATGTCAAGCATAGCATCCCATTCATCTTCGGAAAGTTCATGGGTCGCCCCATAAGCACAGATCCCAGCGTTGTTGAACAACACGTCGATTTTTCCAAACGCCTCAATCCCTTTGTCAACTGCTGCTTTGACATCAGCGGCTACCCGCACGTCCCCTGTGGCAATGACCAGTTTTGAGCCTAGTGCTTCCACTTCTTTTTGCAGGTTTTCAAGGTCAGCGCCTGCTGCGCGGTTATAAGCCGGATATTCGATTTTTTCACCCAGGTCAAAAGCAACGATATTTGCCCCTTCCTTAGCGAAAGCCAATGCGACCCCACGGCCCTGCCCTTTGGCAGCACCTGTAATAAAGACCGTTTTTCCTAAAAATTCCTTATTCATCAATAGTTCCTCCTGTTGTAATTATTTCCAGTCCATGCCTTCATATTCGCCATCCACGTCCACTTCAAGGACATGGTTGATTAAATTGGTCGCTACCATCATGGCGGCAAAACCTGTAATGACGACGATCTGTTCTTCGGTAAATTCTTTTTTCAATGCGGCAAACACTTCATCGGAAATGGATTTCGGGTTTTTCCCGATGGCACGGCCATAATCGACCAAGGCCTGCTGGCGCGCGTTGAATTCAAAGTTGCGGTGGTCGATCCCCTGTTCTTGCAATAGCTTCACAAAGAATAAGGAGCAGATGGCGCACTCGTTCTCAGAAGAGATAGTGTAGCATAAAAAGTAAATCTCAAGGTCGTTCAAGAATTTCTTGGCTTCGTCTTTCATCGTGTACCATTCCATCATCACCCGAAACGTAGGGATGTTATTCAAAAGGGTGCGCTTCATGTTGGTCATTTTCCCCACGTTTTCAATGTGGAAATCATGTTCTTTTTGCACCGTTTCTGGTGCTTTGCTGTAATTGATTTGGCTAACCCGGTTCATTATTATACCACCTTTTCGAGATTATGGATGGCATCGAGGACTTTCTCAGCCTGAATGCCGGCATCCAGTAAAATATAGGTTTCTTCTTTGCTGGCAGCAAATTCCGCCACTTTCGGAAGCTTTTTCATCCCTTCCCCCGTTACCTTGATGTCCGCCAAATTCCTCGGCAGGTCCAGGCGCTTATAAAGGGGGCGGAGTTTTTTGATTTCTTCCCAGTCGCCGGTGTAAGCCAACTGGACCAAAATCCCATATGCCACTTTGGCACCATGAAGGACTTCGTGGGTGGATTCAATGAGGGATAAGGCGTTGTGCAGGGCATGGGCACCGGAAACGCGGCCATACCGTTCCCCAAAGCCGCCGACCGTTCCGGCGATGGCAATGATGGTGTCCACGACGCGGCTGAATTCCCCTGTAATGACACCGTCTTTTAGGGAGGCAATGGCACTTTCGCTATCCTCCTCCAAAATGCTTAAAATTTCCCGGGCTGCTACGATGCCAAGCCTTTGGGCTGCTTTTAGGTTTTTAATGTCCAAGTGGCGGACGATGGCTTCCAGTTCATACCATTTGGCAAAGGTATCCCCGATGCCGGCGATGAAGAATTCAAGGGGCGTCCTCAGCATAAACTTCCAATCAACCAACGTCATGTAAGGTGTTTTTAGCATAAACTCCGTATCCAAGAACTGATGGCCTTCGTGGGAATAAACAACAGCCAAAGGCGTGTAGGGGGCGCAGTTTGACACGATGGTCGGAATCATAACCAGCTCCACACCCAGCCGGTTCGCTACCATTTTCGCCGTATCCAAAAGCATCCCGCCGCCAATGGCAACGATAGCGTCTGCCCCTTCGCCAATTTCTTGTACCAACCGTTTGGCATCCTCGCGGCTTGCCTTCCTTGCATAAGTGAAAATTTCATATGGCAGTTTTTGCCCATAAAATTCATGGAATGCATCCAATGATTTTTCCCCGCTTAAAATGACCGGGGACTTGAATGGCGCCAAATACTCTGGCAAATCCGCCAGGACGTTTTCCCCACTGATGAAGCGGCCGCTTCCTGGCCTTACCTCTTGAAATAAATCAACCATGGTTTCTCCTCCAATATGGGTTGCTCAAGCCCCTTTTTTAAGCTGGGGCTTGAGAACTTTTTTGATGGCTGCCTTCAACAGCTCCATTTGCTCTTTTGTGCCAACAGTAATCCGGATGGCATCAGACCCGCGCAAGATAATAGCTATGCCCTGCTCCACCGCTGATTTTGCGATGGCTTCGGCATGAGGGGTATTCACAAAGATAAAATTTGACTGGCTTTTTAGGGCATCAAGACCCAAAGCTTCCAAGAATCCCATAAAATCATCACGGATGGCATTGGTTTCGCCCACCCATTGTTTCATTTCTTTTTCCATGGTCAAGACTTCCGCCCCAATCCCAGCTGACAACGTATTGAGGAAATGGTAGCCTTGGACCGCATTGATGGCTTTGATGAGGGGTGCCTGGGCTAAAATAAAGCCAACCCGAAGCCCCGCAATGCCCCAAGCCTTTGACATGGTCCGAAGGATAATGAGTTTCGGGTATTTTTTAAGCTGTCTGACCAGGCTTTTCCCGTAGTATTCCATGTAAGCCTCGTCAATAACAATATAGCAATCCAGTTCCTGAAGCATTTTTAAAATTTCACTGTCCTCTTGGACGATACCAAGGGGGTTGTTGGGGTTTGATAAGATGACCAATTCTGCCTTCGTTTCTTTTGCTTTTTGGATTAATGCTGAAACCCCTTCCTTGATTGGAGCGGTCACATGGTTTCGCTTCAAAATCAGGGTGGCGTCCCAGTAGCGGAAAAAGTCCACGTCGAAAGTCAGGATGGTCTTTTCAGTGAGTGCGTTGAATAGCACCGGAATCAAGTTGTCAGAACCTGGTCCTGGGAGCACCATGTCCTTATCAATCCCTGCATAATCAGCATAACGCTGGACCAATAAATCATGGCTCCCACTGCCATAGGCTGAAAACATGCTGTTAGCCGCAATCCCGGCAAGTTTTTCCTGGATAAGCCCACTATGGTCAGCAAAGGGGTTTTCGTTCATGGTCAAGTTGATTATATCTTGTGGCTGCGGGTTAAAAACCGGCATGTTCATCAAATCTTTTCTCATAATATAGTCTTTGCCAAGCCTGAACAGGCTTGGCAAATTCCTCCTTTTTATAACACTGGTCCCGTTTTGAAAAATTGCCTTTCCTAAACGGAACCAGTCTAAATTAACGGACTTCTACAAACGTCCCGTTTTCAATGACAAGCGTCCTGAATACCCGCTCTTTAAGGCCGCCATCGGCATCAAAGGCAATCGGGCCTGTTACACCTTCATAGGTATTGGCAATCAGGGCTTCACGGACTTGGCTGCTGTCGATTGTCCCAGCCATCTCGATTGCGGTAAACAACGCACCTGCCGCATCGTAAGCCTGTGCCGTCAAGTTGCTTGGGATTTGGTCATGTTCGCCGACAAAGCGCCCAACAAAGTCCCTGACCTCGTCGTATTCAGCACCTGCATAAAAACTGACAGGAATCAAAACGCCTTCAACTGAAGGGCCTGCTAAATCAATCAAGTTATAAGTATATGCACTCCCAAATGCCACGATATCGATGTTCGGGTCCAGCTCGCGGTATTGGACGGCTAGTGGGCCTAAAATAGAATACATTCCAACGACAACGACCACTTCTGCATCTGCATCCATTAAATTGCTGATTGCCGGGCGGAAGTCACTGGTTGTTTCTACGATTTCTTCATGGGCAACCACTTCAACGCCTTCAATCCCTTCGACGATGCTAAACATTGAGTTGGCGGATAAGGCACCGAAGTCAGTCAAAATGGAAATGAGCCCAATCCGTGTATGCCCCAACTGGTCCGTAATGATGTCGACAATGGCCTGCACTTCGTCTTGGTTTAGGGTATTGACACGAAAAATATTTTCCCCTAATGTAGTAAATACAGGATTGGAAGCTGTTGGGGAAATCAAAATAATATCATTTTCTTCATAAATTGGCGCAACCGTAAGGCCTACCCCGGAAGAGAATGGGCCTATGACACCGGCAAACCCACCTTCAGAGGCGATGCGCTGGGCAACTTGTGACGCTTCGTTCGGGTCGTTTGCATCATCAAATGCGACGATTTCAATTTGCTGACCTAATAGGCCGCCATTGGCATTCCATTCTTCCGCCTGTAAATTTGTGGCACGAAGAAAACCAATCCCGTAATCTGCGTTAGCCCCTGTCAGTGGCGCTGCTACGGCAATGCGGATGGTTTCTCCCTCAGATGAAGCGACCGCATCGCTGTTATTATCTGTGCTGCATGCTCCCAGTGCCAGTGTTGCACCTAAGATTGCTGCTAATGTTCCTAATTTACGTTTCATTGTACTGCCCCCTATATCATTTTCAATTTGTGCAAAAGAAACAGGCAAGTTTCTTTTGCACAAATTGTACTGTACGAGGGACGAAATGTAAATAAGGCACATTTTTGTATCATAGTGTCAAAAAGTATACTGTGAAGCCATTTCCAAACAAGTTAAAAGATGTGAGCATATTATTTTACAGGTCCGGGATTTTCCTGTAAAATAATAAACATAGGTTAAAAACGAGAGGATGATAAGAATGGCAAAATTATTAGCAGTCAAAGGACACCCGCTTACGAGCAACGAGAGCTTTTCAGTGAAAGGGCTTGAGGCTTTCTTGGCGAAATACAAGCAAGAAAACCCAGCTGACGAAGTTGAAGTATTGGATGTATTCCAAGCGGACATCCCTGAAATCGACGAAGACATCATCACTGCATGGGGCGCATTAGGGCAAGGGACCGAGTTCACTGCTTTGACGCCTGCACAACAAGATAAAGTTTCCCGCTTCAACCAATACACTGAGCAGTTCCTAAACTCAGACAAAGTCGTTGTTGCTTCCCCACTTTGGAACTTGATGATCCCTGCACGCTTAAAAGTATGGATGGATACAATCATGGTTGCCGGAAAAACTTTCCGCTACACAGCTAATGGACCTGAAGGCCTTGCTGCTGGCAAAAAAGTGCTTCACCTTCAAGCAAACGGTGGCGTTTACGGTGAAAACGACCCATCAAGCCAATACGTAAAATCCATCTTCGGATTCGTTGGCGCTGAAACTGACCACGTAGCTGTTGAAGGGCATGCCTATGCACCTGAAAACGCTGAAAACATCTTAGCTGATTTCATCGGCAAAGTTGAGGCAAAAGCTTCTAACTTCTAATTCCATAAAAGGATAGCAAAAAGGATTAACGGTAAGATCGCCGTTAATCCTTTTTGCTATCCTTTGTATACTACTGAACAAACTTACTCGCTCAAAGTTTCGATGGCATGGGTGGCTTGCTGGGTAGTGAAGCCTTCTTCCAGCATGGCATCATATAGCCCATCCATCGTATAAGCATGGTAGTTCATCATGTATTGCCCAAAATCAACCGCTTGCTGGTCCCAATCCGTTTCGGTATCGATTTGGTACACCGCCCAAGTGACCGCGCTCTGCTCATAACCTTCGCCGAGCAACTGATCCGTAAGCCCTGCCATACTGAATGGGCGGTACTCCATTTTCTCCTCAGCCGCATTAAGGACCATCATGTAATCCCCTGTCACGCCATCTTGGTATTCCGTTAAAACCCCCGTGTTATCCGTAGGATTATTCATGGCCATCCACGTCCCGCCTGCAATGATGACGGCTACCCCGCACCATGTCCAAGCGCTTCGGTACCAGCTTTTCTTCATGTTGCCCATTTGCTTTACAGTTTTAGTCGTTTGCATTTTAACATCCTCCTAGTATAATAAAAAGTGCAACAAGCCTGGAGTGGCTTGTGGAACTAGATTCAAAATCGCATGGGATTTATTCCCCCACGACTTTACACTATAAGCAGCTGGCGGGCGGAAAATGCCATTTAAGCAAAGAATGTAAAAAGACCAAGGCGTTTTCTGCCTTGGATTTGCGTGTTAAGTTGTGATTGTTGGAGGTTTTAGGCGTCATTTGGCCATATTTATTGATTTTAGGATTTTTTCCGGAAATCTGCTAAAGGCCCCAGATTGCTGGGAACGTGTGGGAAGGTGGCTCAATTCACTGCCTACTTTACTATATGGCAAAGCCCCTGTTAGGGATTGGTTTTAGCCTAGGCATCCCATTTTTTTAGCATCCAGATGCCCATCGTCCCATGGTCGCTCCCAGGCATTGGCCTGCTTAAGGATTCAAACCCCCAGTTTTTCATACAGTGGAACAGCTTCTTTCAGCCGATGATGGGTTTCAAGATAAACTCCGTTATAATGTTTCTTTGCAAACACCAGCGCCCGGCGAAGGAGCAGTCCCCCAAGCCCCTGCCCACGAAACTCCGGGTGGAGATATAATTTTTGAAGCTCGGCTGTGCACCAGTCCTGAGGGTTAAAATCCCACTTTAGAGGAAATTCCCCTCGATTCAGTTACCCTAGATAAAGCGCAATTATTTCCAATTTATTTTTTCATTTTACAACCCGCCTATATTTTTTAAACACAATTCTCCCAAAAATGTGCTTCCGCCTATAACAATCAGAAACTTTGCTATATTATATAGTAGTGCTTATGCGATAAGCCAAAATATAAGCGTATAAGGAGTTAAGAAAAATGGATTATGAAACTAGATATGGAAGAAATAGTAGAAAATATGGTCATTGCTGTGGGAATGTGACTGTAGACTGTACACCCAGCCTAAGCTGCGACTGTGGCGGAGGAAGTTATTATAATAACCTTGAGGGTAAAAACATCACTTCCAACAATTTGGAAGGTATCCAATGCGACCCGATAGTTACTTATGAAACCGTCGTCGAGCGCCGAGTCAACCTTAATCATGTAAATAAATGACGAAAAGAGCGAATATTTAGTCGCCCTTTTTTTCATTTACCATCAATTCAAGGAGCGCCCAAAACTCTGGCTTTGCCTTGACGGCTTCCCAAAATTTAAGGAAGTCAAATGGCTTGTCTGGTTCTTGCCCCATTAGCAATCACCTCTGTACAATCCTATTCATAAACAAAGAAAAAAAGCCCACTTTGGGCTTAAAATTTTAGGATTTGTCCCGGCTGAATCACATCGGATTTCAAGCCATTTTTCTCTATGAGCTTTTCCACGGTTGTGCCGTGAGATTTGGCAATCTGATATAAGCTATCCCCTTTTTGGACGATGTAGCCCACTGCTTGACCACACGTAGGGCAGACATTTTGAAGGGGTGCGGGTTCCTTAGCCGTTGATTTCTTTTCCAGTTTCAGAAATTCAATGACAGTTTCCGCTACGGCTTGGGCATACTTGCCTTGACCGTCTGCCGTTCGGATGAAAAAGGAATCTTTCTTTGAATCCATGAACCCGCCTTCAACTAAAACGGATGTGTAGTTGGAAGTGAGCACCGCCCACGCTTCCTGTTTGATTCCACGGCTTAAAAGTCCGGTGTACTTGACCAGTTTAGGTAAAAGCAGTTTGGCAAATTCCACATCCCCTTTGCACGGTAGCGGATGGTGCCAGACTTCTACCCCTGTGGCATCGCCCCAAACGCCCTGATAGGCGTTATGGTGGATACTGATGATTAAGTCAGGTTTATATTCATTCATCGCCTTGACACGCAAATTAAGGCTATCTGTGGCATCCTTGGCATAGTTCAGTTTGACTTCTACAATATATGAGGATAGAAGTTTCTGAATTTCCTTGGCCACTGCTTCATTCAGGGTAAATTCTTGAACCCCATCTGGTGTCCGCTTGCCGGGACAGTCTTTGTAGTGCCCAATATCAATCATGACTTTTTTCATTTTAATCAGCTCCATTTTTTTAAAAATAGTGAGGGGCAGAAAGTTGTAAAATATCCCTATAATAAAAGTGCCGACATGGAAAAATCGAATATCGCACTACTGGCAATCAAATCGAGGGGTTGATTGCTTTGGAAATTTGGAAAGACATTGAAGGCTTTGAAGGGTATTATCAAGTGAGCAACAAGGGGCGTGTTCGTAGTTTGGATAGGGTCATCGACCGCCAACGTTATGGAAAACAATTTTTGAACGGCAAGGTAAAACAACCTTGTCCCGATAAAAAAGGCTATTTATATGTTCATCTTGACAAAAATGGGAAAAGGTATTTCAAACAAGTGCATCGTTTAGTGGCAATAGCTTTCATCCCTAATCCTGATAATCTCCCCCAAGTGGGGCATTGGGACGAAAATCCGGGTAATGCTAACGTAGAAAATCTTTACTGGACTACTGCTAAAGACAACTGCAATCACGGCTTGCATAACGAAAGACTGTCATTAGCAAAAGGTAGACCAATCTACGGCGTTTGCGTAAATACTGGTCATCTAATAGAATACCCTACTATTGGTTTTGTGCGAAAAGATGGATTTAATTACAGCGCTGTTGATAATTGTCTTCACAAAACAGCAAAGACCCACAAAGGTTATCAATGGTTTTATGGTAACTAGGACGGCGTTATTCGCTGTCTTTTTTTTTGCTCTCTTTTGACTTGATTTCTGCCCCGAGTTTTTCATTTACCATCCGTTCTAAAAGGGGAGGGACGTAACCGCCTAGCGCTGAAAAATTCGCCAAAATGCTTGATAGATACGATAGCGCCAAAAGTACCATGAACGTTTGACTAATTGCGCCTAACCCTATGAACGCTAAAATTGGACAGACCATTGAAATAGTTAGCAACAAAAAGCCATGTTGGGCTACGCCTTCCCTTGCCTTTCTGGATGAATAATCGTTCTGCGCCCAAGCACGCAAAGTGCCAAGGGCAATGTCCAACAAGATAACGATAAAAAGCAAAACAAAAACGGGATGACCTGTGGCTACTCCCGCATAAAAGATTTTGTAAATGTCCAAGAAGTTCATTATTTCACCTCCAAATCCATTTCTGCAATGGCTTCAAGGTCAATCTGCGTTTGTTCTGGATGCCATAACAGATTGATGATTCCCAATGTTTTGTCATCTTGACCGTGTAACAGGTCATAGACTGCTTGGTATTGGGTGGAATCAAACTCAAAGCACTGCCCTGAATACAGGAACATTTTCCCCTGATACTCGAACTGCTCCCGTTTTGAAATGCTCACTCCGTGTTTACCTAGTTCCCCAATATCGAAAATCGTTTCCATCTCGAACCTCCTCGTTGATTTTAAAAGCTATTAAGCGGTATAGCGACTGAACCAGAGAACCATTGATTGGAGTTTTGGAAATAAAGGACTTGGATGTTTCGGTTATTAACAGTTATCCGACAAAAAGAGCTGTCCCCTGTAACTCCTAGAAATTCATTCCTTTCCACGTTCGGCAAGGTTTTGGTCAATGTTTGGATATAGTAGTTGGTTGGCAACGTAGCGACTAAATAGGTCGTTCCAGAAGTGACCCAAACGGCATCCACCCTTACTAATCGGACGTAAAGGACACCGCATTTGACCCGATACCACGCACCAGAGCCTGTTAAAGCTGTGTTTTCTACGAAATCGGCTGTCAAAGCCAGTTGTTGCCAACCTGTGTCATCTTCACTGTCAAACTGCTTTTTCCATGGTGTCCATGAGGTTCCGTCCCATAGCCTTGTAAAAGCCCCGCCTGCCGGATTCCAATAATGGTAATAAGTTTGAATGCAACCATCCCATGAAGTACCATCACTTGCCCATGTTTGCTTAACTTCCAGATGGTAAGCACCTTGAATATTTTGGGGGCGGTTGGTCGTGCTGTTACCTAAACCATCGTTATTGGCAACATAGACCCCCGTGGTTCGCAACGTGTTCAAGTTCTGCCCATTCGCCAAAACATGCTCCCGTGTGTCCATGAGGTTAACCCATGACATCCATGTCCCGCCGATTCTGGAACGAACAAAAGTATGCCATTGTGTCCCATCTGCGACAGTATCGGTTCCTGCTCCGTGGGTGTAGAAAATTTGCTTGATGTCAACCCCCGATTCCCGCCTGTCCTCCAAAACCATCATCCAACCCGAAGTAACCGCTCCGTGGCGGTAAAGGGAAGGTCTGTTAGAGGTGATGTTGGTAAAGTAATAGATATTCGTAGTCACGTAGTTGTTCAAGTCAACTCCTGTGCTGACACGATTGACCCGCCAAAGGAAAGGATTCATGTCCACGGTGCCAATGACACCCGCTGTCCCCGCTGTTGTGTTGCGGTATTCCAAGGTTTCGTCTGTGTCATTGTAGCGTAGAGAACGGACGAACGATGATAAATCAACGACATCCACCTGTGTCCCATTCACATCATAAAAATACAGGTTATTCCCAGTCAAGGTCGCATTGAAAAAATGGCTTGTCGCATCAATTCTTTGCCATGCCGTCCAAGCACTCGCCCCATCCCTTCGGCGGACATAAATAACGGAATGGCTACCTGAATATGCCCACCAGATTTGTTTCACGATGGTGCTAGCCCTATTTGCTTCCGAACTGCTGAAAACGTTGAGCCAACCCGTTTGGGCAATGGGTCGATTGGCAGAAGCCCCCGCCAACCAGTAAACACCAGTATTGACAAGGGTATCCACATCCGTCGTGGCGGGTACGTTCTGAACCCCATTAACAGGGGTTGCCCCACGTCCCGCATAAATCGCACCTTCTTGGAACTGCCAAGGCATGGTTTCAAGACCATGAACCCTGTCGATGAGGGAGGAATACCCGCCGAATGCCATCCCTTTCCCCGAGTTGTTCCAATCCATCAACACAAAAGGGGTGTTCAGGTAACTTAAATTTGAAGTAGTTGCCGTTCTGTAACCATTTCTTGAAAACCAATCCGTGATGGTCAGTTCGATTTCATAACCGTAATTAATTGAGAAAGTGGCGGGGTGAAGATACTGCACATTGTTCCCAGAGAAAGCACCTGATTGGATACCATTCTGGGTCGCCCAAGTCCCACTGGCTTGCCGTGTCCTAGCGTTGATGACTGGTGTATTATTCCCGCCAATGTTGGTCACAGAAAAGTCGTAAGTAATCCGCATCCTTGTCCCATTGTCATCCAAAACGTTCCCCGCTGTGACCCTTTGCACGCTGTCAATGGAGATGTTCGGGAAGTTATAAGCCGTAACGGTGATTCCACCTGTCCAAGTCGTTTGAAGCCCCCTTGAATCAGTCACGGTGATTTCCACTGGGTTCGCCCCAGAAGTAATAAGCCTGTCAGTGACAACGTTGGCATTGATGACAGTCGCCCCAGAACTGCCGTCCAGTTCCTGTCCATTGACCTTGATTTTAATCCATTTAATCGTTGCATTCGCTTGGGCAGTAGCGGTCAGCCGAATCCTTAGCCTTGAATAAAGTTGGACATAAACATTCGCCCCGAACTGAGTCGCAATGTCTGTGGTCGCTTGGGTCAACTGGATGGCTGAAAGCACTGGAGGACGTGAGCCGATTTCAAGGGTGAAGTTCAACCTGACCACCCCGATAACGTCAGCTCCGTCCATGGTTACGACTGTCAAGACACCTGTCCCGCTTGTCCCAAAGGCGATTTCAGAAGTCATCGTCATAGGTGGTGTCCAAACAAAACTATTGGTTGCCGTGGTGGTCAAAGTGCCTGAAAGATTCCCAAAGATGTAAGTAATGACGTGGGTAAAAGCAGTGCTCTGGCGGGGCAAGTTGATGGTAAGTGAGTTGCCAAAGGTACACGGATTTCCAGTCAACGTTGCCTGTGTCGCCCTTGGGATGGGGTCTAATACCCCTGAACCGCTTGCCGTGATGGTCGTTAATGGGGTCGCTTGGTAAGTTACATCAAACTGGCAAGAGAGATTCCAAGAAAAGGTCTTGGTGCCGTCCGCTTCGTGCGGGATGTTGATGTTCGCCCCTGTTGCCAAAGTCCTTGTCATGTTGGGCAAAATACCGACTTGGATTGACCCATTAAGGACGGTATTGCCTTCAATCTGGACGTTGATGTTCGTGTTCTGGGTGGATACCAACTCAACCGCCGTAGCCGTGGAAACCAGAAGCACTTCCCAGATGATGGTGCTCCGATTGGTCGGCACGTTGACACTAGTGCGGTTCCAGTTGAAAACCAAATTAAGTTGACCCGCCACAACCGGGATGGTCTGCGTTCCTGATGTTGCCATTATTTCACTCCTATCATGGTAACGGTGGCTTTCTGTAAAAACTCAAATTCCCATTGGGTCTAGGTTGGAAACGGAAGTTTCCCAAATCCAATGAATTGTTGATGGTAGCGTCATTGATGAAAAGTCGGTCATTGGAAACGTAAGCCACTTCAATGCCGTTGTTGAAAAAACTCAATTTGTCGTTGGTTATCTGAACTTCCATCGGCTCCCCGACTGCCCCAATATGGATGACCCCATTAATGAAGCGGATGTATTTGCTCTGCTCATGGAAGGAGTTTTCAATTTCCCCTTCCACAATCTGGGTGATGTAAGTGTAGTTCTCAAAGATAAAGTTGAAGCTGTTGGAATCTTGGACATACAATGTCCTTTCCCCTTCCCACCACTCAAAAAAATCATTCCAGTTGATGGTCTGGTTCCCGACTTCCATTTCAATTTTGTTTTCAAACACCCGAATCATTGCCCATAGCTTCTTGATGGTATTCCAAGAAGTCACCGTTGAGCCGTTGGTTTGGTTGCCGATTTCTGTCACCACTTTGGCAAGCCCATTCCTGACACCGTTGAAGGAGAAAGTGCCGTAATCGGAACCCAAGGTAAGGACGTTGTTTTCAGGGTTCAGTAAATCCGTTTCCAATTTGATGACCAATAGCCGTCCTTCACTGGTCGGGGTTTCAAAGTCAACGTATTCAAGGAAACGGAACTGGTCGGCTGTGTAGCCCGCCTTTTCCAAATCAACGGCTGTCAGGGAGAGCTTATGAAGCTCGGAAGTCGCATCCACCAAATATTCCTTGGCTTTTCTGAAAAGGTTGTCAGGTTCGAACACATCATCCCAAACCACCGTTTTTAAGATGAAGCCGTATTTTGCCACTGCCACAGGGTCTTGGATGTAGTCGAACCCAGTGGGGTTCACGGTTTCAATGGTGACACGCTTGTTCTGTGCGTCCTCCACTTGGTGTTTTTCACCGTCTGAATCTTCTTCCCCAAACTCCCCTTCGGGTTCGATGGAAGCCCCCAAAGGGACGATAGCCGTGCAAATATCCTCACCCCTTTGCTCCAGTTTCAAGTCAAGAAGGTTTTCAAAGGTAATGCGTTGGGTGCTCAATAGATTCGTATCAACCAACCAATCCAAAGTAGCATTTCCTGCGGGGTACCTCATCCGTAGGAAGCCCCCAAGGAGTTTCAGGCACTTTTCCTCAACGACATTCCAAGTGCTCGGGTAAGTGGAATCCGCCCGCCAGATGAAGTCGTTGACATCCGTCACGGTAACAGTGCCCAAGGCAATCCTTTTATTTGTCGGAACTTGGGCATTGTGTTGGTCAAGCAACATTTTGAAATACGGAACGACCCCGCCCGCATAATCGTAAGGGCGGACAACGGTATCATTGAGGTAAGCCAGAACCCCTTCGCAAGTCACCGTCATGTTATTGAACAGGTCGTATTCGATATTGATAACCCGCATCCGTCCCATCAAGAAGGCATTGTCGTAAAGCTCCACAATCGAAGTCAGCTTTTTAAAATCGTCATAAAAGGGGTGAACCGTTGGCATGGTAAATGTCAAGTTCTCTGCCATGTTCATTTCCTGATGAAACTTGGCATCAAGCAAGGCAAATTCCTCAATGTCAGGGGTGTAAAAGATTTGTCCGTCCAAACGTAGGGAATACATTATAACCTGACCTCCCTAAATTGCACCGTGATAGCCGTCGTTCCCGCTGTCCTAGTGAGAACAATGCTTCCATTGGCGGGTATTTTGAAGTCTGAAAATTTCCATTGCCCTGTTGTCAAGGTTCGGGTCGTTGTCCCCCCACCTGTGTTGGGGTAAGAAATTGTCACCGTTCCTGTGGTAATCACCAAAGGGATAGCGTTCAAGGAACCACCGTTAGTGATGGTTGTTGAAGCCCCATTGAACGTTTGGCTCTTCTGGGTCAAGCGGTAAAAGAAGGGCTTGCAGATGAACTCCAGAAGGATTTCTCCGTACCCTTGCCACGGCTTAAATGAAACGTTGCACCGCCCTTCCAGTTTCCAAGTAGGGTCGTTGTTGAAAATCAGGTCAACCTTCTTGCCGTGCAAGTCGAATGCCATTTCGTTGCATTTTTGGATATAGTCCAAATGTCCAATTTCAAAAAAGACGGTCATTTTCACCGTCCTGTCTCCGTATAATGGTTCGCCAGTCAGGCTCTCGGATAAGTCCAAGGAACCGTGGTTGGCGGGTAAGTCAATTAATTTTTGCTTAATCGGTGGCGGGTCAAGGGAAATATCCTGACCCAGATAACCACCGTAGGCTGAGAGCCATTTTCCGTTAAGCGATACGTCCCTCATAAGATTTCTCCTTTGCGAATACGATTGGATAGCTTTTTAAGTCGTAACCATTAAGTCGTAACTCCCCTATTCGCCAATCTGTTATTACTCTGCAACCCCTTGTCAATCGGCTTGACCACTTGACCCACCAAAGCACCAGTGTCCAAGATAACTTTCATTTGCGCATTTTCTTTCCTTAGCTCCCTGACTTCTGTAATCAGTTCCCTTAGCAAGTCGCTGTTTTCTCCTTGACCCATCTGGTCTGAAATTCCTTTGCCGATTCCCGCTAGGACATCGGGCTTCAAAGGGATGACTGCTTCAGCTCCTGATTCACCAAAACCTTGGAAAGAACCGTTGGCAAATCCTCCAATGGTTGCTTCATTGAAAATCCCGCCTTCTGCATTCCAAGAGAGTGAGATATGGGGCAATTTAGGCAAATCTTTGACCGTCCAACCACCCATTGAAAATGTGGGGATTTTGATTTTTCCGAACAAGTCAGCAAAAGCGTTTTTGATTTTGTCTGAAATCTCTTTTGCTTTGTCCCAGATTCCTGTGATTTTGGTTTTAATGCCGTCAATTTTATTGGAGATGGTTGCTTTAACAGATTCAAAAATGTTGCTGATTGTCGTTTTGATGTTATTGAAAATCGTTGAAACTGTTTCTTTGAGCGAGTTGAATTTGCTTTTGATACCCTCCACAACGGCGGTTACTTTTTCTCTAATCCAATTTACAACAGGCTCAATGATGTTGGTTTTAATAAAGTTCCAAATAACTTGGATTTTATTTTTGAAGTTCTCCCATCGTGATTTCAGGTAGTCAACCATGGCTCCGATTTTTTCCTTAATCCAGTTGACTACTGGTTCGATGATGTTGGTTTTAACGAAATTCCAGACAGTTAACACAATATTTTTGTAAAACTCCCAAGCATTTTTGAAATAAGTCATCAATTTCTCGAAAACAACTTTAATCCTTTCAACCTCTGGCATGATGATTTTATCAAGGATGAAATTCCAAACCGCTTTACATACATCCATGATGAAGTTCCATCCATAAGCAATTCCGTTCCAGAGGGTTACAAGGATGACCAAAATAACTGTGACAACAACGGTGACTACGGTCTTCACGACTTCCCAAACCGTTGTCCAGAAAGTAATCAGGATGTTCATATAAACCTTGAACGCTGTGACGATTCCGTTCCAGATGGCTTCAAAGTAAGGCTTGACAGCTTCCCAAACGCCTTTGATTTTGTCCCAAGCTGATGAGAAGAAGCCTGTAATGGCTTCCCAGACACTTGAAGCCACTCCTTTTAGCCAATCCCAAAATGCACTTGCAACTTTCTTGATGTTCTCCCACATATTAATGAAAAAGTTTCTGAACCCTTCACAATGATTCCAAAGATAAATAAAGCCTGCTACCAATGCGATAACGATTGCAACCACAATAATTATCGGATTTGCCATGAGCACACCCCAAAGGGATTGAAGCCCGCCCATCAATGTCCCGACACCTGTTTTCAATAATCCGAATACGGCGTTTAGTCCTTTAAATGCTTCTATGGCTTGTTTGATTTCACCCATTTTCGACATAACACCGACAGCAACACCGAATGCAACTGTCACCCCAGTAACTACACCGAGTAAAACTCCAAGGACTGTATGCAATAAACCACTTGAATGCTTCCACGCTTCAAACAACCCGACAATAAGGGCACCCAATGCAATCAATGGCGCCAAAGGAATCATCAAGGCGACAAAACCGCTCGCTAATGAAGCGATGGCAGGCAAACACATCGCACCAACAACGATGGCAATATCTTCAATGATACCGAACAAATCTCCTCCATTGTCTATCCATGCCCGAAACTTATCTAGGATTTCAGAAATTTTATTGACCAACGGCTCCATGAGCGGTTGTAATTTCTGCCCAATAGTGAGTTGCAACGTTTCCATAGTAGATATTAGTTTTTCACAGGCACCTTTCCAACCTTGTGTTAAAACGTTAGCAGTTTCTTGGGCATAATTCAAATCGTCCAAGGTATACATATACCCCTCGATTCCTTCTGCTCCTTCATCCATCATTGCTGTGGCTATTTTCATAGATTGTGCACCGAATAAGGTAGTCAAAGCACTGTTTCGTTCTTCTTCTGAAAGCCCTGTAAATGCACCTTTAAGCATATCTGCTATTTGAGTAATATTCTTCATAGAACCGTCAGAATTGTAAAGTTCCAAGTTATACGCTTCCATGACTTTTTGAGCCTGACCTGAGGGTGACACCAATTCTGTAAACATTTGCGTTAACCCAGTTCCCGCTTTTGTCCCATCAATCCCATGCTTGGCTAACATTGCCAACGTTCCGGCAGTCATATCAACGGTATTTCCGTATAATGAAAGTGTTGAACCGCAATATTTTAGCCCTTGCATCATGTCATCAACCGTCATTGTGGATTTGTCAGCGGAAGATGTCATAACATCCATGACGTGCGAGGTATCCTCTACACCCAAACCAAACATAGAATTGACTTTGATTAAATCATCTACTGATTCACCTAAGTCTTTATTGGTAATAATAGCGAAGCTACTGGCTCCGTTCATCATTCCCAACTGTTCGGTAGCTGTTAAACCCGCACGGCTCATTGATAAGTACCCCTCGGCGATATTATTAGCATTGAATTTTGTATTACTGGCTATTTCCTTTGCTTGTGCATCTAATTTTTTCTGTTCTTCCGCATTGGCTCCGCTGATATGCGATACCATGTTCATAGTGCGCTCATAATCCCCCGCCATATCCAAGGCACCTTTTCCGTAAATGGCAAGTCCCGCTCCAATACCAGTTGCCCATTTCAAAACGGTCGTACTTTTTTTTGTCATGACATCGAACGAATTGTTAAGATTAGAAGCCACTTTCCCGCCCGTGGCGGACAATGATTCCAATGTTCCTTTAGCTTTGTCTGCTCCCTCGATAGCAATTCTACCTGCGATAGAAAATGATTCCATAAGTCCCATAAGTCACCCCCTCTGGACATAAAAAAAGACGAACATAGTCGTCTAAAATTTTGAAATTTAAAAACTAAAAAGTTGTCATCTTTTGTCATTGTCAGTCATATACTGTATTAAGGAGGGCATAAGAAAACACCTCCGAAGAAGGGAGGTGCATCCTATGAAGCATCTTCTGATATTCATGATAATTCTAGTATTCTTCCTTGACACGGCGGAACTAGAATTTATCGAAGCGATAGCCAAGGCTATCTAGCGGAAAGCCACCCTTGCCGGGGTGGTTTTTCCTTTACTAGTATATGCAGTGAATGGGCAGATATGTAAACAGAAGTCTTACTCACAGCCCCATCCGTCATTATCACGGTCAAATTTTGGTCTATAAGCGGGATGGTCAGCAGGAACTCCGCTAGGGAAGTCTACCCTAAGTTCTGTGCAGTTTTGGTACTCCCTAAAAACTTCTACCTGCGGTTCGGGTTCTGGAATGGGGTCAGGCTCTTGAATCGGTTCAGGAGTTGGGGCTGATTCAACTTGGACAAAGGGTTCAGGTTCTTCTTCTACCTGTACCTCGACTGCTTGCATCGTTTGTTGTTGTACTGGTTGTGCATTTTGAGTAGTAGTTTCTTCCGGCTCTTCAACCACTTCTTCAATGACATTTTCAACGACTTCTTCCGGTTCTTCAATATTTTCTTCGGTGATTTCCTCAACATCTTCAACAGGTTCTTCCTCTATTTTTTCTTCCTCTTTCACCTCAAATGTTCGTGAACCACTCACAGGGTCGTTAGCAATATCAACGCCCACTGCCCCGCCCAAAAGTATAAAAATTCCTAAGACAGTTAAAAATTTGTTGCTATACTGCTTTTTGATTGGATACCATGTAATGATACCTATTTTCCTACCTATTGCATAGACAATTAATATAATTCCTATAAAGACACCGAACCCCTGTAATGGCGAAACGAGCGCTAAGATAATGGGAAAGATAAAGAACAACCATAAAAGCCATTTCAAAAATGTTTTTCTTTTTTTCTTTCGGGGTTTTGGCTTTATTTTTTCCATCTCTTCCTGTAAGTTGGGCATCGCAATCCCTCATTTCTTAGAAAATTAACTACTTCAAATGATATGAGGGATGAGATGACTTTATGACATAAAACGTTTTCTTAATTCATATCTTTTAATTGAAGGCACATCCTCATCCAATAAAACAAGCCTTCAAGGGGGGGGTGGAGCTTATGCGACACTCTAGCAAAAGCCTAAAGAAAGCAAGCCGTGACTTACGTAACGGCAAATCTTCTGGAGGTAAGAAATTGGCTGACCATCGGTGGGCAAATCACCGCTGTTATCCGGTCTTAACATTAAGGGAGTAGTTACGGCTACTCCTTTTTTGCAATCAAAAAAGAGCGTTTCCGCTCCCTCTATAAATTATCCACTATCGCTTCAATAGGTATGTTCAATTCTTCAATAAATTTCAAGAGTTTTTGAAATGGCTCTGGGTTCATTCTCCCAATGACTTCAAAGTCAATTTTTTCTTTTTTGAAAAAATAAAATTGTTCTGTCTTGACAAAGCCATCTTTGCCGTTGTTCGGATTTGTCAGTAAGTCCCCATTTTTCACTTCAAAATTGCCACGGAATTTTAACTTCTTTTCTCGTTGCTGTGGATTTTTGAAAGATGACATGACATTGCAAACCATATCATAATCAAGACTTGAAATTTTTCCATCCTTGTCGTTGATGACTACAAAGGAGTGCCTACCGATTAATTTGTCACCGTGCTTATAGTTTTCAACGATTAAAATATCTCCCGCCTTACACATCTTCCTGCTCCTCTACCCACACATCTGTGATAATAATTTTCGCTTTCCCACTCAATACTTCTTCTGACCAGTCAATCGGGGTCACATCTTTTAGGGCTTCCTCTGTGGAAATAAAACGCACTTCTCTTGTTTTTAAAAATTCCTTCATATCGAACATCCCAACACCTCCTTGACGGCTTCGTAGATAGTATATGTCATTTTGCGAGTTTAATTGTCTTTATTATATCATTTTTATTTTAGTGGGGCAAGGCATTTTAAGTCGGCTTAAATCCATTCAAAATATTCTGGCTATCGTTCACAACCCTGTCCACACGCTCTTTGTCCATCCCCGATTGTTTGACCTTAGCCGTGTGACCTACGACTTGCTTCTTCCAGTCCTCATAGTTTTTATCTGCCTGTGAAGCTAAATACATTGACCACAGCTTATCTTCATTCATGTCGTTGTACATTTCCTGAATGGCTTCCAAGAAATCCCCTTCAAATGCCGTTTCTAGCCATTTTAAGGGGTCATGGTAGCGTTTGAATAAGTCATTGGTAAATTTACTTACTCCGATTTCAGCAATGCACTGGCACGCTCGATAGCCTTGGAAAAACCCGGTTGTTTCACATATGCTCCCACTAGGTCGATGAAGTCACCCAAGTCTAGGGCGCTGATTTCCGGCAAGGAAAGGTCTGACCCTTTGGCAAGGAGTTGGTAAATCTCATGCTCGCATTTATCCAAGTTTCCTAAGATAGTTTGAATCATCATGACCCCTAGTGCTTGTTGGTTGTCCCCCGCTGACTTGATTAATTCTGGGAGTGATTTGAGGTCGATTTTAGATACGACTTTAGTTAGTAAAAAGAGGTCGCTTGCTTGCAAGCCCTTAAATTTAAATTCCATAATATCTTTCCTTTCATTTTACAACCTAAATAAATGCCATTTCAAATTGAACCTGACAATTCCCGTTAGTCGCTGATGTCAGGTACGTAACGCCCGCTTCACATAATTCGCTAAAAAACATATGAACAGCTACGTTACCGCCCGGGTCATAGTTCATTATAATCGCCCCATCCATTATAACACCACTAGGCCCTGCCCCCGATGTTATAATACGCAATTCGGTGATGGGGTCAATAATGATTAACAACTGAAAAAAACCTTGGTCTAGGATGTCAATCACAGGGACGAAAACACCTTGCCCTGTAAAAAATAGTTTGGCTTGTGGCGTTGAGATTCCGACATTGGTTACGAAGCCTGAACAAAAGAAAGGCTTATTTTTGTAAGTTTCCAAATCAGAAGGCAACAAGATGCCGTCAGCGTAAACGTGCAATCTTTTCATCAGTGTCCCCTTTGTCATAACAAAACTACCGTTGACTTTGCGGGTAACAAAATCCCCCATCGTCAACGATTCCCTCGGGATTGACTTTAACATACCCGAAATGTCAACCGTGGCGATTGGATACGAGTAGCCTGAAACGTTTTGATTCATGCTGATAATTTTAGTCGTTTCATTAAAAGTCGCTTCGTTGATGTAAGCGGGCAACTGAACCGTTTTTACGATGTTGTTCCCGTTGTAAAAATAAAGGTTCCTCCCTAACAAAGTCACATCCGTAAAACTCACTTCATTGGCAAACTGTGCCAAGCTAACCTCCTTCACAACAACCCCTGTAATGTCGTAGAATTTCAAAATATTTTCATCCAAGCGGACATTATGATACGCTTGACCGCAATGGGTTTCACAAGCATCCAAGCGGATTTCATGCTCTGCCCCTAGCTTTTCAAGGGCATCAATTTTGGTCGTGTGTTCAGCCACCTTGATTTGAAGGTAGCTGACATCCGTTTCGACACCGACTAACAAGGGCGAAAGGTCAACGTAGCCCAACAGGACGCTCTCATGGTAAAAGCGTAAGTTATTCCCTGTCAATGTCAGACCCGTGATGAAGTTCCCCAAATCCCCGATAATCGTTTGGTTCACCAAGGAAGCCAGTGACACGGTTTCCACGAGAATATCATCAAGGTCGTAAAATTCCAAGGTCGTTCCCGCCAGTTCGCAACGTTGGAATGCCCCTTTGAAGGAATCAATCAGGTCGAACATTTCTTGTTCTTCGATGGTCGAGAGGGCTTCAAAGTAGCTTTGCAAAGTAATTGTATCTTGTTTCATGTTGTCACCTCCTTAGAATGAACCCCAGATTCTGACGCTTCTCGGCACAAGGGTGTTTGGCACTTGTGTGCCGTCCAATGAAAATAAAACAATTCTGAACCTTTGGTTGCTTGCTGATAACGCCGTTTTCCAAATGTATGAATCCCCCGCACCTATATGGACAAAAGTAGTCCCTTGACCCGAATAAACAAGTTGGGCTTCCTCTGGGTTATGGGTATGCTCCCCGAACGCTTGAGTTTGCCCTCCTGATGGGTTATCAAACAAAACGCTTACCAACAACCTCCGCCCTTCGTTCATGGCATTTAAAACGGTCGAATTTAAAATATCCATATTGATGGCAATGCCAAGCGGGCTGACATTCCCAGAAGTGTAAGTCGGGTAGGGTGCATCTTGCAACTGAACCCATTGCGGAACATTCGGGTCGCCAATGCGTACCCATCCATTTGAATCCGCTTGGCTGATTCCAATAATCCCAAAGCTACTATCCGGGGTGAATGTGTAGCCCCATCCATCGAAGTTAAATGACACGTTCCGCCAATACATCCCATCTTGGCAAGTAATCCTTTGGATGGCTCTGCCATTGCTAGGGACGTTTTCCTGAATGTTTCCTGACGTGATGTTGACCTCCAATACAAAGTGTTGTTTTTGCATACTTACTGGAGCATTATTCCAATATGACGGGTAGCCGTTGACCATGGTGCAGACACGCTTCATTGGGGTTACCGTACCATACATGAAAAAATTACTGTTGAAGTCAAAGTATGGGGTACTGAAAGTGTAATCGTTCGGAATGCTAATCTCGGATGTTGTCAACAACCGCTTCCCGCTATAAAGCCTAACATCATTGATATTATCTTGCGGTGAATCTTTGAAGTTGACAAGCCAGTCCAGTAACTCACCGTAGGAACGAAAACTCACATGGCTAAAATTGTAACTCGGGTCGTTCCAATCCTTGCCCCCGTATTTAAAAGTTATCTGGGCTTGATTTCCCCAACCTGAAAAGTTGACACCGTAATTAGACAGCTGTTTCCCTCTCAACATGATATCCCCAACGGGTGCTCCCACAACATCTACCCAAAAAGGAAAGTCATAAAGTTCCCCTGAATCATTGTTATACCAACCACTTTTCTTGGTGACTAGCATATCAATGTAAATGGTCAAGTTGGTCGTGGATGGGTCGTACTCCCATGCAACCCCTTCCCCCACTTCGATGACCAAATCCCTGATTTCTCCAAGGTATTGTAGGACTTCACCCAATTCGTCTGGTGTGTTCCCTTCCAAAACATCCAATCTGCCCTCTGCATCGTCCAAGCGGTCAGTAATGTCCGAAAGGTCAGGCTTCAGGTCACTTAAATCCACGGAACTAACAATGGTATGGAAGGAATCGTACATTTCTACCACATTGCCGTTGAGTTCCAGAAAATAAGGGAGCTTCTTAAATTCGTCCTCCATCAAGTCCATTCTATCGGTGAATGTCGTGTGGTCGGTCATAATCTGGGAAAAATCGCTGTTAATCGTTGAAATGTCATCCTTAATTTCCTGAATGGAACTGCTGTAACCGTTGACCTGTGTTTCCAAGTCGCCCACCCGAGTTGACAGCATGGCAACCAAAGGGTTCAGGTTCACCACGTCCACCAAGACCCCAGAAGCGTAAAACTCCAACATCTGACCATTTAGCATGGCATGGGTAAATGAACCGCTCCCGATTAGTGAGGAAAGGTCGATTTGATATTCGGGGTTATTGTCCAACCCATAAAAGGTAATGATGGAACCCGCTAGGGTGCATCTATGGAAGGCACATTGAAGGGAATCTACCAAGTCAACCATTTCAAATTCTTCGATGGTCGAACCGCCTTTGAAGTATCCCTTTAACACATCTGATTGTTGTCTAGGCATCGTTTCACCTCTTTCAAAAAAAATAGGGCATTACTCGCAATCGGTAAATGCCCTGAAAAGTAAATAGGTAACTCCCATCATGAATAAGCCAAATACCAGTTCCATTATTGTGGCAAGTAAATCTGATAAGGGATGTAGTTGAGATTGGCTTGTGCAATCGGGGCTACCCCTTTAAATTCCACCTCGTAAGTTGCGTTTTGTTTATCCTGTGGGCTAAATTCCAATGCGCCTAGACAAATAGCATTTTGTAGGATGAAGATAATCGGCTTGTCTGCTGACGTTTTTCCAACAAAACCAATGTTTTGCAAATAGTCGGAAGCTGATAATTGGGACTTGGAAGTGTAGACCCTGTGAACCCCTGCCACGCTTAGGGCGGTATCTTCCACTAAATGGAGAATGTCAGTAAACTGAGTGTTGCTAAACTCCGTCACAGTGGCTTTAATGGATGCTTCTTCGCCCACCTTGAATACCAACCCTTGAACGGATACGGTCGCACCGTCAATCTGTGGTTCGAAGTATTCGGGCTTGAAAGATACTGTCCCGCCCCCAGAGGTTGCTCCTAGGATGGTTCCGTTCCACCCGGTGCCGTCATAAGCTAAGTCTTTATAAAATGTCCCCGCCCCTAGAACAAGGTTCTGTGGCGTATTTGCCGTAATCCCGTGATTTGTAATAGGCATTTAAATTCCTCCCTAAATCTCATATTTTGAATAGATGAAGCTGAAATAGCAATCTTGCCGTTTTAACTCTAGGTCGCCTGTCGGAACGGCTTGGCTATTGTCGTAAGTGATGAATAGCGTTTCGCCGTTGTCCAGTCGCCTATAATCCGTAAATATCCGTTTCAAGTCGTTTTTGAGGTCAACCAGTTCCGATTGCTTCCCTCTGGTAAATAGGGTCAGGATGATTTGCCCTTTGGTCAGGTTATCCTCGAAGGTATAGGTTTCAAAGATTTCTGAAACGATGTAAGGATATTGCACGGTTTCCGTGAACTCTTGGAAATTGTAATTAAAGTCCTGTAATTCCAATGCTAGGGTTTCCAGTATCATTTAAAATCCGCTCCCAGTGATTGCCCCCGCTTGATGATGGCACCTTTCTTTTCCATGTAAGCACTGTAAAGCATCCGCTTAGGTTTTGTCCCTTTGGTAAAGACCCGTTTCCCTGTTTTGGGGTCAATATAGACCCATCCGCCTTGTCTTCCGTCATGGTTCAAGGCATAGTCCCCGGTACCCATCTCTAACCAAATGGCGTACTCCAAGGGGCTTCCAACGTAGTATTCAAACTTGTTTACCCGCTGTACCGCCCATGAGCCTTTGAGTTGCCCGGTATCCACTGGGGTTCTTTTAGCTGTAGCATCCTCAACCTCAGAACACGCTTCAATCAGGAAGTTTTCCAAAGCGTGCTCTAACTGGCTAATCACCATAGCGCTGTTGTCTTTAAATTCAACACTCATTTTGTCACCCCTTATGGAGTTACCAATTTCAGGGCGATTTCATAATGAACGCCCCAAAACTGCACATCGTCAATTAATAAGATGTCGTATTCCTTTCCCCTACAAATGAATTTTAATTCGTGCACAGGGTACTCCAATGGGAAGTAATCGCAATAAAAGACATGGGTGGATTGCTCCATCTTGCCCTTATAGCTGATTCTTTCCGTCTGTTCGTCCTGAAAGTCAAGGATACCCCAAATGTCCGCTATGTCCGTCCATATAGGCTCGTTTTCCCCTCTTGCGGTTCTGGCATCTTGCTTCCTTTTAAATGTCCCTTGGATATTTGGCATGATGTTAGGCAATCTGGGTGTGTGGTGCATCAGTGCCACACCCTTTTGTACATATCTAAGCTTTTTAGGATGTCGGTCGGGTAGCCTAATAAATATTTGCTCTGCTCATCGCTCGGTTTCCAATATTTCACTTGGTGCCGTCCTAGAGTTTCGCTTTCCACATCCCCGCCTGTCGCTCCGTCCGTCCCTTTTGTCAGCTTCCATCTTAGTAACTTTTCCGCACAGTCAATCACTGGGTATGGGTATTTTACCAGTGTCGCCAGATTAAACGGTTCTTCAAACAAAGGATAATCCACCTCCGTCCAATCCGTGCCTACCGTCTGAACGACGTACAAGCCCTGATTGATGGATTTTGTTATCTGGATGGTATCGCCTTCACGGATATACCTTGAATCCCCTAGTAAGCCTGTTGTGGTGCTTTCAGCCGTGAATCTTGCCCTACGTTCTTGAAAATTATTGTTCGTGTATTCCCTGATGGCTTCTTCAATCACTGCTAGTTCCCAAGCAATCAGATTCAAATCAATGGAAGCAAATTCAGGATTCTTGATGATAAAATCGGCGGGTGATAGAATCATACCATCACCCTATAAATGCCGAACTAAAATGGCTTTGTCTGGATTTGTTAAGGCGACTGCGAAGATAATGTCCGCTGAAATTTCGTAGCTACGGTTCTTTACTACCCGAGCAACTTCAATGTTTAAATCCCGCTTCAAGAAAATGGAAACGGCTTTGCTGTCGTTTTCAGACACTGGCAAGCAAACCATGTTGTTTTGGTAAAGTGTTCCCGCCTTCACCACGTTTTCGCTTGGGATGATGTGAACACCCGCTAAGGCACCGATTTCGCCTTTCCACTTGGCTTCGTATTCATTGGCAAAGATGGAACGTGGCTGATTGGCGAAAGCCGGGTACTGGTCTGGATGAATGAAAAGGACTTTTTGGGAACTCAACTGATTCGGAAAAGTTGCGTTTGTATTCACTAAGGAAGCGAAGGTTAATGCCGTTCCCGCCGGGTAGGCATTGGGTGTTGCGTTCAGGGCTTGGATAACTGATTTTTCCACTGTCACTGCAATCGCTGTCGCTAATTGCTGTTGGATGATTTCCTCAATGTCCCTGTCACCTGAAATTATCGCTTCGTCTGAAAAGGCAATCCCCACTGTGGTTTTCTTGATAATGGTCTTTTGGGTGCTGTGGCTTAAAGCGTGCATGGTAATGAATTGCCCATCGTCCATGGTACTGGGTGTACTGGATTCCCCTATAAAGTCATATTCAGGTAAGGTCACTTCATCACCCGGTCGCCCTACTAAGGTCGTGAACACATCCGCAAAGGGGACTAAATTCAATTCCTTGACGAGTGCCAACATCACGTTACCCGCATTCACGGACGGTCTTAATACATCTGTTCTGGTCGTTAATGCCATGGTTTCACCTCCGTTAAGGAATAAATTTAGGGGTTGGCTTTACGACATCACTTTCCCCAATCAATGATTCTGCTACCGTGAAAAAGCCGTTTAGCCTAAATTCTTGGCTGATGACCCCGCCAGTGTAGGTGACTACCACTCGGTAAACACCCTTATCCGCTACGGTCACTTGTTGCAAAAATAGTTCTTTCAATTCTTCAAAGGTTTTGTCATCGTACAATAAAACACCATTCTTATAAAATTCAATCTGGGTCATACGGTTTTGGTACGAACCATCCAATATGGTCACACCTACCGTTGTTCCCGCTAAATAGACGGTCAAGCCTGATACGGTCTGCCCCATCTTTTCGCCCACAATCAGGATTCTGGGGATGAAGTCAGACGTGTCTAAATCTTCATTGCCCCTGTCCCTTTTGATGACCTGTGGCTTGTATACGTTGGGTCGCTTAGTTAATGCCATTCAAATCAGCTCCTAAGCATTGAACTCGCATACACGGATTGAGGATGGATTGGTTACTACAACGTTGAAAATCTGGTCTGCTGTGATTTCATGAGTACGGTTTTTGACAATTCGTTCGTATTCAACGTTGACGTTTCTTTTCATAAATAGGGTCAAAGCGGGGGTATTGATTAAGAAAGCGTTGGAATCTTTCTCCGTTTGTTCGGTGCTTAGGCGAATCATGACGCTGTGATATTTGCCCGCTACCAAAGGGACAGACTTGGAAACCATAACACGGCAACCCGCAATCTGCCCAATCTCTCCGTTTAGGATAACTTCTTTCGGGTATTTGTCAGCGGAAAGGAAGTTCGGGTCTTTCCTTAGTTGGGTACGTTGCTTTGGGTGGATAATCAAGACTTTGTTGGTTTCAAATTCTTCTTCAAAATCGTCAATCGCATCAATCACCCCTTCATAGCCGACTGGATTTGCTAGGGTGGTAATGTGCGGTGCGTTGGCTTGGATTTCCTCCATAGCGTCATGGTCAATTTTATGAGCCATTGCAAGGGTCACTTGCCGTTCCCCCTCTGCTTGCGGGTTTCCATAACCTGACAATAGCGCTTCATCAGAAAATGCAACCCCGACTGCAATTTTACGGATGGTGTATTCTTTGGTTTCATAGCTTAATGCCCGTGTGTCGATGTCTTGTGCTTCTGCTGAATCGTCTGCCATGCCGATATAGTTCCACACTGGGTATTTGATGGTATTGCCGGGAATCCCCACTAGTGTGGTATCCACTTGGCAAAATGGGGTGATTTGCAAAGCGTGCGGTAGCACTGCTGATACTTGGGCTTGTAATACCTCCGGTAGTAATACGTCCCCATCTTTGACTAAAGTAATTGAACCTGCCATTTATTTCACTCTCCTGTTAATCATGAATTAGTTTGTCGAACAATGGGCGGTCGTCCCTGAATAACTTAGCCCGCTCCTCATAAGATAAGCGGTGGAACTCATCCTTGGTCAGCCCCGCTTGTACTTTGTCGCCGTCCTTCAATTCGTTGACGATGACTTCTTTTTTCTTCTCATCCTCAAAATGGGAAGGGTACTGCTTTTTGATTTCCTCTGGGTCAAAGCCTGTCAGTTCTCCGCTTTCGCTTAGCTTTACATCTGCGTTTAACGTTTTGAATAATAAGAAGTCGATGCTGTCTGCTTTGGCTTTTGCGGTCAATAGTGCAAACCTCGCTTCGTTTTGTAACTTCAACCGTTCGTTTTCAGCTTGCATTTTGGTTACTGCCTGTTCGTAGGAAGTGACCTTTAATTTCAAGTCATCGGATTCCGTAGCGGATTCTTTAAATGAAAAAATCAGCTTCTTGGCTTCCTCCAGTTCTTTCTTGGATAATTCGGATTGCTCTTTGAGTTTTGAGTACCTAATGTCCAAATTTTCTTCCCCGGCGGTGTGGATGTTATTTGCCTTCATTGCGTCCAAAAAGGCTTTAATCTTATCCTCGCCCGCTTCTCCGAAATGCTCCACTAACAACTGCATTAAGTCCATTGTGACCCTCCTAACGCTTTTTTACATGGTTGCTCCATGGGATTCGAGTTTTAACGACTGCCTCTGTCGATTATTCCTCACCTGTTCGGATGGTGCAAGTAAATTCGTCATCCTCATAATAGTGCGACAAAATACCATGCGTCCGCATAACGTCCTTAACGACTTCTTCCATATGGTCTGCGTATGCCATTGCTCCGTTATATTTCATCGTCTGGACGATTGCCACGAATAGGGTAATGGCAAAGATTAAAACTGACATATTTACTGCCCCTTTCCATGAAAAAAGCACCTACGTTTGTAGATGCCCATAATTATTCAGCTATTGCCATATGGTTTAATGTAGGATTCAATACCATATTCTGGTTGCTTCCATCTTAAAGTTTCCGTTTCGTTCGAATTCTTCAAGCAAAGTGACCGCCTTCCAACCGAACCATTTAAAGTCATCTTCGGTTGGGATTCTAGTAAAAACAACCGATTCCGAACGGTCTTTTTTTCCAAAAAAGAATTTAATTTCGCCTTTATTACTATCGTCTTTATATCCATTGACAAAATATTCATAGATGGCGAAAATCGGGTTGATTTCCTTCATTTTTATGACTACCAATTTAATCACCCTCCTTTTATTTTGTCAATTTCACGGCTATAATTGTAAAGCCTTTCCGTTTCTCTATGTGCTTCCGCATACCCCATGCCATCTGCCATTAAGATTGATTCATACATTTCATGCTCCAACATGATAAGGTCGTCGGCTTGGATTTCCTTTCCTTCTCTCATCCGTTGCCAACTATTCGCCATGTAAAAATCTGGATAAAATCGCTCTAATCCATTTTCCAATTCATATTCATTGATAAAAACATGATTATAGACCAGCTCAATGGCTTTTTCACTATTGCCTGTATTTTTAGCAATGGTCGATATTTCCAACGTTTTATCACGGTTCCTGACTTCATCATAATAAAGTCTGGCATGGTCATCCCTTTTTTGTTGCGTGGGGTCGTTTTTATCATTCAAAGCCCCTGAAACCGCTCCGCTATTATTATATGCCAAATCCGTGCCTTGTAATCTCAAAATATCCTTTTGTTTTTCTGCCACTTCATCCGCTTTTTTCAAGAACTTGACTTTGTAGTCTGCATAGGTCATGCCGTCAATAATCTCGAATACACCCGGTTCTACTTCTGCCAATCGTGAACTTATTCCACCTTCTAAAGCCCATCTTGCCCGGTTATTGGATGAACACCGACAGTTGATGTCCTCGCTCGCAACTCCGAATAAGCGGGGAGCCATTCCCCTAGCACCGCTTGGGCTTTCAAAGTTATCTTCGATTTCTTGCACTTGTTGGTCTAATGCTTGATGGGTGGGGCGGGTCTTGGCATCTAGGAAACTGTTCCATTGCTTGACTATATCTGCCCCTTTGCTTTTGAAGTCCCTTGCCACATACATTTTCCCCTCGGATTGAGCACGCCCGCCTTCGGTGCGGGCTATCCGGTAGGAACTGTTTAGGGATTCCCCTGTGACCCGTGATAGGTTCTTGGCGACTTCGATATATGGCAAGCGTTGGTTGATTCCCTTGATGACCTCAACCCCTACTGACTTCTTGAATGTGTTCATGTCCCTTCCTACACGTTGTGCCATTGTCCATCCCTCTACGGTTCTAGTCGCTACGCTGACAACCTCTGCCGGGTTTATCGGTGTCATGATGGGGATGCCTTGCTTGTTCAGGGAATAATTAGCCCCGATATGGGAGGTTTCATAAGTCTGGGTCACAAAATCATAAAGGGTGTCATAAGTCCCGCTGTGCAATTTCTCAACGATGGCTTCTATCTGCCGTAGGGCTTCCAGTCTGTATTGCAACTGGTACTGGACACTTTGTGTTTGTTCCCGCTGTTGGAGTTTCAGCACTTCCCTTTTGATGTCCCTTAATGAGAGCGTGTAAAGCCTTTCTAGGGCTTTCAGGGCTTGTTTTTCTTCCCTTAGTAAAATACCCTCGATTTCTTTTTCAACGTCCGTCACGGCTTATTCCCCCTCATACAAGAGGGATTCACTCGCTTGGTTCAAGTCCAAGGTCGCCTGTTGCAAGGATTCCACGTTGATTTCCGAAACGTCAATATCCAATTCCTCGCCAATCAGTTCCAGTACCTTTTGTTCCCCTAGAATGGAAGTCAGGGAAAGGAACGTATTGACCCTAACTTGTTGCTTGTCAGCTAGGGTCTTTTCAATGTTGGCATTGTCCGAATCGTTGGTGATGATGTTCCGCTCGAAATTAATAGAAATATCCGATATGGTATAATCCGTGTGCAATTCCTTGTTGATTTCATTGACTGCTATTTCTGCCAGTTCCAACAATAACCGCCGTAGTTGGGCTTCCAATCGGTTGCACCTTAAATCCAATAGAGCGTAGCGGGACTTGATGACTACGTTGGTGATGTTCCCATCACCGACTTGTCCACTATTGAAGCCGAAGCCGAATTTGTAAATATTTTGTTGGTCTAATTCCAATTTGATTTTTCGGGCTTCATAGGGGATTTCCACTCGGATGACATCCATCCCGCCGTTTTCGCCAACCCCAATGATTTTCTTGGTCTTGATGTTCGCTTGAAGTTCATCCAGATTTGTCCCAGTGTATCCCTTAACCAAATAAATAGCACTGGCAAAGTCCTGTAAATCGTTGGTCAGGCTACACGCCATGGTATCGTAATCGTCTATCAGCGCCTTGGTGCGCTGTATATCGGATTCTCTGTCTTTGGTATTGTCCACTCGGAAAAAGGGAATAGTGTCAAACACATCGTAAAAGAGCCGTTCGCCTTCTTGGAATAAAATGTGGGGTCGTGGGTTGAGCAAAATGTCCGTATAGGTTTCCACATCGCTTCCACGAAGGATAAAGAAATACGTTGCCTTATCGTCCCAGACTTCAATGCGGGTCACTTCTTTTAACTTCCCATCCTCGTCCTTTTCATAATCGCCATAAAAGCGGATGACATAATCCACGTTGTCACTGGCTACCTTGGCGGGGATTTCAAAGGTATTCATTGCCCCCGCAAACTGAAAGGCGCTTTTGCCGTCCACATCCATGAACTGGTAAATATACGCTGACCCTTCCACTTGCAAGCCTGTCAGCAACTCCCTTAACTGGTGCTTGAAAGCATCACCAAAATAATAATCCAATGCCCGGTTCAATTCCTGATGGTCGCTTTCTACTAACCGCCCCTTGCCTGACATCAAATAGTCAGTCGCTTGCTCGACAAGCTCTCTAAAGAATGGATGGCTAATGGTTACATTGCTCCTGAACGTGTCTGGCTGTAACAAGCCGTCCGTATCGTAATACATAGGGGTGTAACTCAAAATCTCATGCTTGCCGTTGTAATAATTGACCCCGACTTCTGCTTGCTTGTAAAAATCTGACCGCTTATGGTTTTCGATAAATGTTTTGATTTCATCGTTTTTTAAAATAGTCCCACCTCCCTAAACTAGCCAAGCCGATTTGCCCCACAGTTCCCGCAAAATGGAAGCTAAACTATCGGGGCTATCATCGTGCTCTGCTTGTTCCGTATAGTCTAAAATCTCATTGATATATTCCATGTCCGTGGCTTCCAAAAAGTAGATGTCATCCCAATATTGCCTTAGATAAGTCGATATTTTAACGAACTTGTTCGTATTTTCGTGATAGTCCTTGCATGGAATCCCAATTTTACGAAGTTCCCTCGTGGAATACCCCTTGTCACTGTTCAGTTCCATGTAAACCGTGCCAATTTGATATTGCTCATGGTAGGCTTTGACCTCTTTCATGCAATCTTGGATATGCCTGTTCCACCGTTTCCCAAATACCAAAATCTTTCCATGGTATTCGTGGTTGGGCTTTGTGGGGTCTGGCTGATGATATTTCTTGATAAGGGTGTAGGCGGTGCCGTCCCCGCTATTGGAGTAACTGGCATCAATGTGACCGTTCCCACCAAGCAATAGCTTCCCATCCTTGAAAAAATTGGGGTTGGTAAACATGGCATCCACATCCGCTATGTGCTTCAACTCGTAGTTGGCACTAAACAAAGATGGGGTCATCTTCCGCCTGATTTCTTCTAGCTTGTCCCGCTCAATCAACCCAGTTTCGTAGCAGTCGTACCTTTTAACGTTGGGCATCATCGAAATGGCATCCTCTTTGTGCCAAGGCGTGCCTGTATTGAATATCCTCCCGCCCCGGTTCTTGATGTTCTCTAGTTCCATATAAGAAAGTTTAATCAAATCCCGTTCTGCCTTTGAAAACCTATCCCTCGTATTGACAATATCATCCGTAAAAACAAAGTCGGCGTGCTTCCCGGTCATGGATGTTTTAATTCCTAAGCCAAGTAGTTGGGAATGCCCTTTGTTGCTTGACTGTAAATTGGTGGTTATCGCTTGGGTTGACCGCTCGATTTGAACTACTTCCACCCCGTAGATGATTTTCGTCAGTCGTTGGATGATTTCTGATTCCAAGGACTTTGACACTTGCTTGATGGTTTCCTTAACATCGTCATCCGTTTTTCTGATGAAAATAATGTTTTGGTTGGGGCGGATTATCATCAATAAGGCAATGGCTATCGCTAGGCAAGTGCTCTTGCAAGACCCACGGTGAGCCAACAAGGTCACATCGTCTGTTTCCAGTAACATCAACTTCAACCACTCGTTTTGAAGCTCTGTCAAGTCCCTAAAGCCTAGTATGTGACCAATTTTATAAGGGACTTCGATGATTTTTCTCAATACCTCTTGCTGTTCGCTAGTCATCTGAATCACGCTTGCTTAAAAAATCTTCAATTTCTTTGGAGGTTTCAACCACTGGCTTGGAAATTTCAATCCGTTCAATGGCTTTGTTGCCACTGACCTCCTGAATGAACTTCACGGCATTCATGTCGCCTTTTAAAGCCTTCAAGCAAACGACAGACAGGATTGCCATTTGATTGTCCATATCCTCAACTTCGATTCCTAGTGTTTGAGCCAACTTGATTTTCGTTTTTTCATCCTGAAAATCGTTGTTCAAGATTTTAATCATGGCATCCTTCATGGATATTTTTCTTCGCCTAGCTTCCCCGCTTCTCCTACCCGCTTCCCTCGCCCATTCGGGGTCTTCTGCGAATCCGCCATATCTTAAATTTTTCTTTCGTTTTTCTAATCCGTCAATTTTATCACCGTCCACTTTATTCACCTCCCTAACTTCTGCAAACGTTTAATCGCTTGTTTTTTGCATATAATAGAGTGAAAGGGTGATGCTATGATAATCGAATCTTTGGAAGTGACTTCCAATTTCCAATATTTATGGCTCAAAAAAGTGGTGGATGTTGACCTCACCAAACATTGCGCCAAGTGCCTAATCGGCACTTACTCTGACCACGTGAATGCCAAGGATAAATCTTTCCACGACATTGAATTGCCAGACGGAATCTATTACTTATGTGGGGTCGCTTATCCTTACCGCTATGAAAATAATTTCCATCTGGCTTTTCGCCCCAGAAAGGGACATACCATCGACTATACCGATAACGGCATCCATGTCATCATCAAGGACGCTTGGGGATTGCCTTTTTCAACGGATGACGTTTCCCCTTTTTTATCCAATGGGGAGCCTTGCAAAACGTATGACAAAAAGACATATTACACGTGTCGTAACTATCAATTTGCCCATCTCTTTGATAAACAGTTGCGTTAGCCCTTCGGGGCTTTTTTTATTTGAATCCGTTCATTTCCAAAATGGCTCTGACCAATTTTTCATGCTTGTTGTGTTTGAATCCGTTCGGATACTCCATGTTAAATTCAGTTTCTAAGGCTTGGCGGTAGCGGGCTTCCTCTAGTTTCTTGGGCTGACGGCAGACGGCAAATAATTGGGTGCCATTCTCCTTCCCAATGGTCACTTCATCAAAATACTTTTCCAAAAGCGTTCTTAGGCTTGCCTTGTTATGAAATTTTTGTTTGGTCACAACCCCCTTTCGGAAGGTAATGGAATAATTGTCAGCATCGAAAAATTCAATGAATCGCCTATGCTCCCGTTTCTTTTCCAGATTGCACTGGGCTTCTATGGCTTCTAGGTTCCTTGTCCCAGTGTAAAAGGTGCCGTCCGCATCCAACAAAGCATTGCACGTTGTCAGCACAAAATCTTCAAACTCGTTATTAATGACCGAGTTAATGACTGAATCTAAGACTACGGCATCAAATCCGCTCTTGCCCGGCATTCGCTTCACTTGCTTTTCCAATGCCGTTATATGACCCACAATAGCCCCTATATCAAACGTTTCCTTGCCTATGTGCTTGAAGTATGGTTCGTATCCTAAGGCTTTCAGCCCCTTCTTTTGTAGGTTCTGGATGTAAAACATCTTCCCCGCCCCAAAGTCCATGATGGTCTTATCTGGGGAAAGGTTCGGCAAGACGTAGTTTTCATACAACCGTGAATGGATGCTTTTCCCATCCCTTGACATCTGGCAATGGGTCTGGACGTAACTCTTGTTGCAAATCTCATCGTAGTAATAAGCCCCATAATCGTAATTGATATACCGCTTAAATTCCTCCACCAATCCATCTGGCATGACGTACACCCATAATGCTCGCTTCAAAAGATGGACGCAAAAAGCATAGTCCGAATTGTGCAAAATATTCCCATCGCTGTCGATGATGCACGAACCAAAATCGCCGTTCTTATTGATTAACTGGCAGATTTCCTTGACGTAGGATGCTTTCGGCTTCTTGATGACCTCGATTTCAAAATGTTCCACCTGCATGAATCCGACACAATTCTTAGCCGTCGCCTTGATTTTGCAAATCCCAGTTTCCGTTTCAATGCTGTTGTGCATAAGGTTGTACCGGATTTCATCGTGAAGGCTGATTTTCTTGTCCAATAAAAACACTGGCGTTTCTTCAATCCCAACCGCCGTCATGGCTTTGGTTCTCTGGTGTCCCGCTACTAGCGTCCCATCTTGGTTGACGATGACTGGCTTGCACACGCCGAATGTGCTCAAAGAATGCTTCAAATCCTCGAATCGTTCGGGTGTGATTCTTCGTGGGTTATAATCAGCGGACTTTAGCCTACTCACTGGATAGCTTTTGATAAATGTAGTCGGCATTACTCAAAACCCCCTATTAACTCCTCCAAGAAGCCATACAGCACGCCGTTAGCATTTAAGTAGCTTTCCAGTTGAGCGTCCAGAAAGCACTCCAAATCCGCCGTGAGCGGTATCCGCCACTTTTTGAATTTGATATGGGCTTCACGTTCTTGGGTCAAATCATCCTCGTAATCCTTTTCGATTTCCAGTTCATCAGGCAACTCCAAGTCGAATCCGAAAACGCTCATGTCAATGTCGGCGATTCCGTCCAGTTCCTCCAATAATAAATCCACGTTCCATGAAGCCAATTCCCCGACTTTGTTATCAGCCAAGCGGTAGGCTTTAATCTGCTCGTCCGTCAATTCCTTGGCGACTAGGCACGGGACTGGCTCGCTCCACTTTAGCCTTTTCAGTGCCAAGTAGCGAGTATGTCCGCATACGATGACGTTGTTTTTGTCTACGATAATCGGGTTCCTAAACCCAAATTCTTGGATGGAAGCCACAACTTCATCAACGGCATCTTGATTGAACCGTGGGTTATTTTCATAGGGTTTCAGATTCTTCAAAGGTAAAAAGACCAATTCATCTTTTGCCACTCGGCTCCCTCGCTTTCCAAATAAAAAGGGCTGACCGTAGCCAACCCTGACACGGATTGCCGTGCCTTCCCTTTATATTATTGCTACTTGTCAAGCATCACCGATAACCTTCCTTTTCCAACATTTCAAAGGCGATTCCCAACACCTCCCTGACCAAAATGACCGGGCATCTCAATTCATCCGCTACGCTTCTGGCATTCAATCCATCCATGAAATATAGCTTGAACACTTGCCGACCAAATTGGCTTTCGTACTTCTCTACCAGATTTTCCACCAATCCAATGACCCGCCCTAATTCCCTTGCCTTGTCGTGGGTCTGAATGAACTGCCATTTCAATTCCTCTTTTCGAATAAGGTACGTTTCCGCCGGGGCTTTAGATTTTTGAATGGCATTCTTAGGGTCTAGTATCGCATATTCATTTTTCTTCATCTGCTCTTGAAGTCGTTCCAGTCGTTTGCCTAATTTATACTGTTCCTCAACTGCCCGCTGATAATGGAATTTTCCCATCCGCATCCCCTTCTTTGATTCGCTTGTCTAAGCGTTTCAGTTTCTCAAACAACATGTCCTCAAAGTCGCCTTCGTCAATATCGTAAATCATTTCTATCTGTCGGCACATGATGTAAACGTCAACCAACTCTTCCAATAGCCCTTCGGTTTTCCCATGAATCAATAACTTGGTCAATTCTTTCTGCAATTCTGCCAGTTCCTCAATGGTTTGGATGGTCTGCTTTTCTTTTCCGTATTTGCAAATGGCTCTCGGTAATACATCGTAAAGAATCATCTAACCCCTCCATTAATAGCAAATTATTGATAAGACCGTCAAAGCTATAAAAATAACGAAGATAACACACATGATGTTTTATAAAACTCCAAGATGGTGACACTGGCAAACAACTTCCCTAACCCATGAATAGAGCCGAATTTTCGGCTCTACTTAACCCTAACTGATTTTCTACAAATAAGAGGGGAGCCGAATTTTCGGCATACTCCATTTGTTCGATAATTTCCATAATTGCTTCCAAAAGTCGATGCTATGAATAGCCCCGAAAATTCGGATGTATCCAAATCAGCGATAATCTCGGTGATTTTTTCCAAAACATGATAATGTTGTTTCCCAAAATCCTCTGCGACTACCCGACTGCTTACCACTGGTTGACCTTCAAAAGTGATTAAGTTGCACATATTGATTTCCCCTTTCAAATGCCGGTGCGATTAATGTCAAACCCATCTACCCTGATTAAAATGCCTGATTCTTCGTGATAAAGTTTTGTCAAATTCAACTGTGCTATCTGTCCATCATCGTACCAAAACCCTAAATCCGTCATCACATCCAATATCAGTTTTGCCGTGTTGTCCAAGTCTGGTCGTGTCATTTTAAAGGCTAGCGGGGACTTCCCTTTTGCCATTGGGTATTGGATTACTATATCCACCCTTACCGCCCCATTTAGGGGCTTTATGGGTGTGTGGGGCGCTATTCCTAGCTTATAAATTTCTTTGGCTTCACTCACTTTGCTTTTTTCGAAGAAATGGGGCTTTCCTTTGATGACTTTAACTCCTTTTTGTTGGGCTGTAGCTGACGGAATTTTATCTAATGGAACGAAGAATCTAATTGAGCCTGTCACGGTTGACCTCCTCCATTCTCCATCCGACTGTTTTAAATCCACGTTTGATTTTCTCCACTGCTATCAATTCCAAAGTGTCCGCCCTGTTCGGGCTGTGAAGTAAGCCGTTTGCCAGAATGAGCATATCCCCTCGTTGCATTTTAAAAGGAAGCCCGCAAACATTGGTTGAACCGTTGCCATTGATAATATTTCGATGAATCTGAACCATTCCCAAAGGCATTTGATGATAATGGATTTTCATTTCAACTCTCCTTCGATAAAACGTTTGATGGCATTGAACTCTGGCACTGATAAATTTAACTGCTTGTCTTGAATCTCATCATAAATCCGAATGATAGGGAATCTCTGATGGTAATCTATCTGCACCCATACATGGTTTATTAGGTCAATCCATTCGTTTTCCATTTTTTCTTCCCCTTTCAAGGGTCATCACCAAAAGTGAGGGTTAAACCCATTTCAAAATGGTAAATCCATTTTTCGTTGCCGTTCTGTTTGTCTAATTTCAAAAGCTAGGTTTGTTCTAGGTGTCCAAATAGCAATTAGGTCTAAGCACTCATCGAAATTCTTCCGTGGCAATTCACCGTATCTAGGGATATGAAAATGGCGTTTAATGCTATCGTAACAATCTGAAATTAATCGCTTCCTAAAATCTGGCAGTTTGGTAAAGGCATTGACAGCTTCTGAAATTGCTTCCTGAATTTGTCCTTTTTGGCTATGGGTAACAGTCATGGAATCCATCAAAAAGTTAAGCTTTTCTTCGTGTTCGTCAAGGACTTTATAGTGTAGCTTTAATTCTTGTTGTGGGGTTAACGTTTTTGGTGCTCTGGCTTGTTTCTCTACTTCAATGAAATATTTGCGAATTTTCTTTCCTTCTTCGGTTTTGGAGAGCATACATAAATGTTTAGCCATGTCTAGTGTTACCGCATAATCTTGGATTTCTTTTGTCCCACCATATTGATTTTGCTGTGTACCTCGAAGTACAGAGCTGTATTCTTCGCCTTCTTCAAAGATTCCGAAATTTTGTTCCACCCATTTGCTAAATCTGTTTTTAAGTCCTAGTCCCTCATGCAACTCCCTTGCTGATACTACCTGTTGTCCATTTTCCTCAATGATATTAATAAGCCCGGTCATATTGATTTCCCCTTTCAAAATGGTAAATCTAGTCCATCGTCACCAACGCCGTTGGCATAACCATAAGTCGGCAAATTATCGAAATACTGGTCAACATCCTTTCCTAAATTCGAAGCGGGCTTGCTTTCCGCCTTGCCAGTGTAATGAATGCTAAACACGTTGATTTGAAATTTCCGGTGCTTGATACTGTCCTTCTCCCATTCGTTGACGTTGATTTTCCCGGTAACCGCAATCAGCGACCCTTTCCCTTGATATTTGCATAAATTTTCAGCTGTCGCTTTATGGCACACGCAATCTATAAATAACGCTTTATCCCGTCCATCATCCACAGCTAGTGTGAAATATGAGTATGCCCCGCCGTTCTGGCTGTGTCTCAATTCTGGGTCTTTGGTTAACCTCCCCAATAACTGGCAACTGTTCATTTAAACAACCCTCCCAACAATCCCAATTCCATTTGCCCCTTGACGGCATCCATAATGAATACCCGTCCTTTCTCTGTCCATTTTAAGATTTGCCCACGTTCGTTAATTTCATAGTCACAATATCCGTTAGCGATTAAGTGTTCATATTTTGCGTAGGGATACCATGTCCCTGATTTCTTGAAAATAATTCCTTTTCTATTCAGGATTTTGTTTAACTGGGTAGCATTGATGCCTAAATCTTTAGCAATGTCTGTGGTGGTTTTTAATGCCGGACTGTTGTAAATTTCATCATGTCGGAGTGCTTTGGCTTCATACGCTAAGCAAATTTTCTTTTCTTCTATCCATCGTTCCGCACGTTGCACTGGGTCATCAATCATGTAAGAATCTAGCGGGACTATCGTGGTGCGTAACCGGGCTTCCATTCTGTTAAATGCTTCGATGTACTTGATTTTAAATTCGTCCGCTTCTCTGCCATTGAACCCCATCACTAGAAATGAAAATCCATCACGGGTCATCAAGTATTCAGTATAGGTGTTCCCTCGGTGTTCAAATTCGGATTCGATGAACCAATTTTTAACCACCGAATTTTCGGTAGTTAACTTTTCCCTAATTGCATCCATTACATGGTTATGACGTTTCCCGAAATCCTCTGCCACCACTCGACTGCTTACTACCACTTGACCTTCAAAAGTGATTAAGTTGCACATATTAGCACGCTCCCTTATAGAAATAGGGTATTCTTTCACAAATCCGATAAATTTCAGTCATAGCCCCAACTCCCTTACCGCTTCTTTGGATAACTTGATTCCGTACACGTGGTACTTCTCTGCAAAGGTTTCCTGACCGCTTTGGTGGCTCTCTGAATGGTGCACCCTACACAATGCCATTAATCTATGTCGGCTATGGTCGATGCTGTTCCTGTCCCTTCCTTGCCCCACTGCGTCCACATGATGCGCTTCCGCCTTGGCTCCACATATTGCACACTTCCTAAATTTCAAGCATAACCATAAATAATTCCCGGTGGATTTTGCCAAATCCGCCGTTTGGTGCGTGAGTGGCGCACCCAACTCAAACGCTGATTCTAAGATATGTTCGATGAAGTTTCTAGCCGTTGTCATGTCCGTAGTGCTTAGGCTAAACCAGTCGCAATCGTTTTGTATGACAAAATCACATTTATAGTAGTTTATCAAAAATAGCGGGTCATGACCTGTAAATTCTGAAATGTCTTTGAGCATGGCATAAATCATCTTCCGTTGAGCTGAACTTATCCGCCTTCCATCATCGAGTTTAATTTCCCCTGTGGCTGTTTGTAAGGAATAGGGTAGCGGGCTATCTAGCCTAGCTACCACCCAAACCCCTGAATCGTTCTCCGTGTAATCGAAAATTTCAATCCTCATTTACTTGGCTTCTTGGACAAAACTTCGATAACCTGAATCACTTGGGCAGATGTTAAATCGTCTAAATTTAGAGTTTTGAAAGTGGATGAAATCCATTGAACGACTGCCTTTTCATCGACATCTTTTTTACGGATAAGTTCCTCGATTTCCTTTCCTCTGTTGGCACCTGTTGCCGGGGTCGCTTCTTTAATCGGCGGTGCGGACTGCGATGACTTCTTAGGATTCTGGTCTGCTCCGTCTACTTGGTCGCATTCTACGATTTCAAATGCCATGAGCCATAAGTAACGCCTGCAATACGTTGTCGTTGCTCCGCTGTTTTGGATTGGATTCTTGGCGGTGACACTCATGTAAACGGGATGAATGAAACTGATAAAATCCTCTGGCTTGTCGCTGTCGATAATTTTTAGGGTCATGTATTCCGGGCTGTTATCGTCCCGATAGTCATAGGATGTTACTGAACATAGTCCGTGTTTTTCTAACAGGTGCATCATGACCGGGATGAAGTCACCAAGCTCGAAATATTGATAGCCTTGATGCTTATTAAGTCCTGTTTTCTTAATCGGCTTTTCCACAAATTCTGCTCTAGCACGTTGGAGTTTTTTATAAACGCTCATTTCATTTGCTCCCCTCGTATAGCTTCACTTTGATTATAGGGCGGAAACTTCATCGTGTGCCCCTAGAATTTTCAAGTTTCTTAAAATATTTGAAAGCCTTTTAAAGCCCGCTAGGGGCTTTATTTTGCCTGTCCACTATCATGGGTCGTTTTACTCTCCAAAATCGCTCTAGGATACCTTAAAATCGTTTTCAATGGCATTTCACGTTTAATTAAAAGGGGCAACTGTAATAGTTGGTATCTTCCTTCAATTCCCCTGTGGCTGTTTTGTAGAATCCGTCAGGCACTTCGTGGGTCTGGCGGGACTGGTTCAAGTAACTTTCCATCTTCGTTCCGAAAAGCGTTTCGGGTCTAAGGTACTGGCTCATGTCTGGCTTTAGGAGCCATTCGGCTGTTTTGGTGTCGATGACCGTTTTAAAGTCCTCGACCGTGAAGCCCTCTTTAAGTCGGGCATTAATTTTGGTCTGGGTCGCCTTTGAAGTCGCTTTGAACTTCTGACCCGTTTTGAGGTTTAAGTAATCCACGATTTCTGAAAAATGGGCGCTGTCGGTGCCAACCGACAATGTATTCTTTTTAGTTATTAAATTAGTTATTAAGTCTTTGTTATTTACTGCGTCACTTTTGCCGTGGGGGTCATAGCAACTATGCGATGAGGTTTCTGGCAAAACTGCTATGAGGGTCGTGTCATTTTTGACGTTAGGTTTTAGAGGGAAAATGCGTCTTTCCTTTACCACGTTCGTACCATCTTCGTAAATCAATTCCCGCTCCAACCATCCGTTATTTTCTAATGATTCTAATGCCCGCTGTATGGTGCTAATACTTGTACCGTACAAATCTGCTAACGCCTTATTTGAAGCATAACAATAGCCTTTTTCGTGCGATAAGCCCAATAATTCTGCGTAAATCACTTTATCTGACCATGATAATTTCTCATCGTACCTCACTTCACTTGGCAAAACGGTATAACCTATTGGTTTTTTCAATTCTCCACGTCCTTTGTCCGATAATTTTTCTTTTTGTCATATTTGACGGTTACAAAATATTCCCCCGCCTTTTCTATCATTCGACCTGAAACGGCTTCGTTTAATTCCAAAAGTTGTTCGGTTTTCATCTCCGTGCTGATAATAGTGATTTTGTCTGTTGCATACCTCCGATTAATCAGCCGGAATAAAATGGTCATGTCGTAGGAACTGCTTTGCCCTTTGAATAAGTCATCAATGTAAAGCACTGCAACGTTGGCATATTCATCCATCAAAGCCATTTGCCTGTCCAGTGGAGTGTCTTTGTACGATGCCATGAAGTCCGGGTATACCAAATATTTTGTGGCATAGCCGTTGGCGGTAATGTAATTGGTAACGATACTGCAAATGAGGGTTTTACCTAAGCCCGACTGACCTGAAAACAAAAACCATTTTCCTTCCTGCCAACCTTTTTTGGTGTAATCACTTGCTTTGTCGAAAATATACTGTTGATATTTTTCGGTCACTTGATAATCGCTGAATTTTAAATCCGTCAATTTCCCTAAATTGCTTTGTTGATTCTGCTTCTTCACGCTTCGTTGTTGGACGCACCCGCACACCGTCCATCCTGTAAGCCCTGTATGTGTCTTTGTGACGCTTTTAGCTAGTGTCGTGTGTACATTTTCTGGGGCTACCCTTAAAACGTCCTTGTAGGCTTTTTCTATGTCTAGGTGCTGATAAAACCCAAGTTTGTTCTTGCAAATCTGGCAGTCGTAGCCATCGCCTAAATCCCAATGGCGTTCACCCTCGTGCCGTAAACTTAATTCATCCAGTTTTTTCAAATCGGCGGTTTCGATTTCCCAAAAATCCAAGCTGTCCATGTGGCGGTTGAAAATCTCATCCAGTTCCGCCTTGTGCTCCTTAATACATTCACCGATGGATTTCATGGGTGGAAGTTGTGAAATTGTCGCATCTGTCTTTTTGTCCAATCGGTCTTTTTGCATTTCTTCTAAAATTTTTACCTTACTTATTAATTCTTGTTCGGTCATCAAATCCCCACTTTCCCCCAGAAGGGGAGGGGCTATTGCCCCTTAGTAATCCCAATCCCGGTCATAGTCACTGCTGTAAAGGTTCACTTCCAAATCGGTGATTTCGTTGTCATTGTTTTTTAGAATGTCCGGGATAAGTGCGTCCAGTTTTTCGCACGCTTCTTCTTCGGTGTGAGCGCCGACGATGATGGAACCTTTGGTGACAATGGTAAAGTTCAGTTCATAACTCCTCATGGTTATTTCCTCCCCTTCGTGGATGCTAACAATGCCCCCGCTTTTAGTCCCTGAATAAATCCTAACATGAAAGCGATAATGAAGATGATGAGGGCGACTTGCAAGCCTTGCATGGGGGTGATGCCCCAAGGCATTTTTTTGATGGCTTCCTTAGCTGTTCTCTTGACTGCTTCCCTTCTGATGGTTTGAGTTACTTTTTGTTTGATGGGTTTGGCAACCACTTCTTTTAACGGTTCTGCTAATGTGAATGCTCTGCCCGCTCCTCCCCTTAGCGGAGCATCTCCGAAGTACTTTGTACTGCTTTCCCTTGCTAATACCATCCAATCCAAATTATCCATGGCATCCTTCCTCAATTCATCAATAGGGCATCGTTTTTGTAAATCTTGTCGTGAATGTCCCAGATTTCCAACATCGTCACTGGCTTATCCTCAATCACCCTTTCGTAAAAATCCAGTAGCTTTTGAGTGTCCCACCCGACATTTTTCCGAAATACCACATAATCGTTAAAGGTCACGCATAACCAAAACCTCACATCATCATTGGCGGTGGAAACGTCCCAACTACTTGATAAAATCCTGACCATTTTATTCGGTGCATAATCGTAAGCCATCACTGTCCGCTTGCTTGCCATAGGCTCCCCCCCTAGTCCCTTGGATGACGGTTCATGAAGAAGTGTTCGAATGCATCGTTGGCTTTAGCATAGCTCTGATATAGCTTATCAGATTCTGGTTTGTCGGAACCGCCACGGTAGGTACATACCCAGTAGTTGAACCCATTGCCTGACATGATGACTTCCACGAGGTCTTGACCTTGGTAATATTTGAAACTGGCTAAGTTCTTAACGAACATGGTTATCGCTCCCCTTTTTTGATTAATCTCAATTTCTGGCTACCCGCTTCGGGCTTGTCGGTTAAACCTTCCATGGAATCTTCGGCTACCATGTCCCAGTAGGCATCTAGCCCGACTTTGATAAATACCTCCATCAAGTCCATTTCAAACGCTCCCCTTGGAACGTCAATGCCATATTTCTCCCAAATCGTTTCTTGGACATTGTCCACCGCACGTTGCACCGACTCGTATAGTTCTTCTGATAATGTGACTGCTATTTCCCTACTCATCAAAATCACCGTCCATATCGTAGAATTTTTTCGGGATGTTAAAATTCACTTTCATGGCTTTTCCCCTTAAGTGGTGGACTTGGAAGAATAATGCCCATATCAAAATCACACCGATATACTTAGGGTAGATGAATAAATACCGTTGCCCGTAGGTCATGAGCCACATGACGCTAACGTCTGCTAAATCGTACTTTTTTTGTAAACGCTCCTTGTCACTTTTCATTTAACCTTGCCCCCATCCTTCTCCTAATGTCTTGCGCTCTGCGGTATAATGCCCGCTTGTTGACCCCTAGAATTTCTGCGATTTCTGCATAACTATATCCGTCCGCCATTAATTGGATAAGTTCCTTATTGGCGGGCGTTGTCGCCCGACTGTTCAAATATTCTTCGATGATGCCTTCTAACTCTAGCCTCTGTTCCATTTCCTCCATGCAAGGTTCCGTGCTTGCTAGACACTCTAAAAATTCGGCATCTTTGCGCTTTCCCTTCCCTGACACAATGAAATTGATGGAAGCCTTGGAACACACTTCGGGATGCAACCCTAAATCGGCTGATTTGCTTCTTAGTCTTGCAAATTTATTCAGTAGTTCCGCTTTATACCGGCTCCCTAGGTAAGTAATGAGTTTAGTCGTACCATTGTACTGGGGCAAATATTTGTACACTGTATCTATCAAAACTGTCATGTGCATTTCTTGATGGTCGAGGAATTGAGGGTAATAATACTTTCTGCCGATTTTGGCAAAGAGGGGAGCATTCTTACAAATCACATAGGCTAGGATTTCGTCCCGCATATGTGGGGCTGTGCTGTAAAGTTGGGTCACTTCTATATCCGGCATTTTCTCGTACTTTTCTTTAACTAGTTCATAAATCTGGTTGAAGTGGTGCGGGATTTCTAATTTCATAAGCCCTCACCGCCTTCCAGTTCCGCCGTTAAACCGATAGAGAGTAATTCCCTAAGCGTCTGGTTGTCCCGCTCTTGGGCGGTTAAAATATCATCCATGGCATCCAATCCCATGTTTAAATTGTCGATGTGGGCTTTGGAATCCTCGACTTGTTTAGCTAGGAATTGAACCTCTTGCATGAGGTGGATTTCCCTTGCCCGTAAAAATTCGATTTCATCGAGTAATTTGGTCACATCGTTGGTTAAATCGTTAGCTTCACACTCTGTTTTTCGATGCCTGACGATTTCACGGCTTAATAATTTCACTGCAATCCGATAGCTTTCCTCGTGGACACTTGGCATGTGAACCGCTCCCCTTAATTTTGATAAGTGAAAACAAAGCAGTGGTTTTGACCGTCATGATAAATGATGGTGCTAATGATGGTCTTTGAACCCCAACGGAGCCAGTCGTTTACCGCTTCTTCGATTGCCTGTAAGTCTTTTCCCTCGAAGGTTTGAACCCTCATCACAATCTCCCCCTAAAATGGTAAATCTCCCAGTGTCCTCTGTTCCCCAACCTTGACGGCATATTTTAAGCAGTTCCCATAAATGGTATAGGTGCCATTGTTGCAGTAGCCGTATTCGGATAACCAATAGTTGATGCTGTCGAACTCATCACTGGTGCATGAGATTTTAAGTGTGTCATTCCCCGCAAAATGGAAGTGGTAGATATTCTGCTTTTCTAATTCGACAATTTTACCCGTTTTGCCCATAAATAAAACGCCCTCTTTCCTTTGTGTCTTTTTGACATATCGAGTGCGTGTGTTAGACGTATTATGCTGTCAGTTTCGGTTTGTTCGTTTAGTGGTGCGACCTCCCCTTTCGGGGAACGCTCTAAGCCTAACGCCTGTTTAACCTCGCTTAGTCGAGGATTTTAATAAAGCTCTCGGTAAACGCATATTCTGGCTCCGTTCAATTCGTAAAAGTAACCATTGGCAACTTTCCGTATGAGTTTCCCACCTCGTTTTTCCATTTCTGCCTGAACCGCTTGAAGGGTGGGATAGGCTGTTAATTTTTTCCCTTCATCTATCCACCACCGAAGGCTTGCACCCGCTGGCAATTCGTCATCGAACCAATCCATGTTTATTGCTCCCTTCGGCTCATTCGCCATCCGTGTTTGTCTAATTCATAAATCCGTTTGCCGTTTTTGTAAACGTAGATGGTAGTGTCGCTGTCGGAAGGTTCATCTTGCCAAATATCCATAGCTTTACAAGTTACCTCGTTAGCGTTGTTGGATTCTGCGATTAAGTCCTCGTCCTCTAACCATGCTTCGTAAATCATGCCTTTATTTTCGTACATTTCGATTCCTCCTTAAATGATTTCTGCTTGTTCGTACAACACACCTAACAAGTCCGTCATGCCAGTGTATTTTTTGTAATACTCCCAACCGTAAGGCTCTGCCAGTTGTTCTAGGCTCATGCCGTCAATCTTTTTACCGAAGTGATTTTGATGGGCTTCAACCTCTTGGATTTGGTCTGCCAAGTCAAGCCCTTTGATGGATTCCTCCACGTTGGCTACGAAGTGTTTGGCTTTGTGTTCGATTTGTTTTCTTCTGTAATCTGTCATTTTAACCCGCTCCTTTTCCTCTTAATACATCATATGACCGTAGCACTCGTTTGATGACACTTTTTTTATTTTTTTGTCACCGAATGTCGATTGAGATTCTTTGGTAAGTGTGAGAATGAAATTTCCCATGTTCCACTTTGCCTACTAAAATGCTATCGGCATAGATGTATTTATCATATTTGTTGCCCCATTTCCTCCAATCCTCATTGATAACGTAGCATTCTTTGTAGATGTGGATGGTGTCTAGGTCATCTTGGGTGCGTAGCTTGCTTTCTGCTTTCACTTCTGACAAAGTGCCACTGCAAAACACGTCTGAACGCTCACCGTCTGGATAAACCCAACAAGCCTCATATTCCACTTTAGCAAATCTTTTCATATTGACCGCCTCTTTTCATCTTCTTAGTACATCATATGACCGCCGAACTCGCATGATGACACATTTCTTCATTTTTTTCTGAAAACCTTTGTCAGTTGCCGATTTCTGCCGTCATTTCATGTCTTTACTCCATTATATTCACCGAACGTTCGGTTATACATCTTTGTGTAAATTATTTGTAAAATATTCGGAATCTATTGGAAATAAACGGTTTTCGGTTGTCGCACGGCATGGTGCGTCATAGGATGTAAAAACGATTAGGGGTGTGTGCATGAAATACAATCAAGAGGTAATCCGTAAAAATTTACACTGGCTTCGGATTGAGCGGGGTGTGAATATCAAGAAGTTTGCAGAACTTATTGGCGTTTCTCCTTCCTTAGTAGCTTGTTGGGAAGCAGGGACACGGAACGTGACAGCAGAAGCCCTTAATAAGGCTTCTGTCGCTTTAGATTTGCCAGTGGCTTATTTCCTTATAGACCAAACGCCAAAGGATGTGGAAACGGCTACGGTGGCTCCTGAAAGCCATTCGATAACGTCCAAGTTCATTGACCTGACCGAGATACTAACAGATAAGACCAAACTGGTCTGGCAAGATAGGGTACTTAGCATGGATGAAAAAAGACGAGTGTACAATATCGTGTTCGCTTTGTTGAAGGAAACTTGATTTTATGGTATAATTAAGCAAAAGGACGGTGATTTGATGGCGACTGACTTAGAAAGTCGTGAATGGCAAAAATCCTTTTAACCACTTTATTAAACGATTGCATGAAGCATTGGAACGCTAAACTGGCGTTCTTTTTTTGTGCAATAAAAAAAGCCCCGAAGGGCTATTTGTAAACTATTTTCAATTCTAAGGGTTTAGTGTTGTCGCCAAAGCGAGTGTATTCTACCCTCTCTATCACTGCTGTAAAGATTTCATTGAGTGTACAAGTCGGGATGGCTGTTGTGCCTTTTAGAATGCCCTCCAGTACGGCGACAGCCGTTTGCAAGCGTTCTAATTCATCTTGGGGCTTTTCTTCCTCTATGGGCTTATCTAAGGCTTCCAGTTCGTGAACTAACTTACTGATTTCCATGTCGATTTTTTTGACCCGCTCTTTACCGCCTTCACGGTCTATCAACCCATCAACTACCAAATCCAAGGTCGTTTCACGTTTTCCCTTCAATATTTCAATCCGAGCATTAATTTCTGGCTTTCGGTCTTTAGGTATTTCTTTCTTTCTGGCCACCCCCACTTTTATTTCTTGGATATGCTCGTGTATCTCTGATACGTTTTGAGCCAATTCCTCATAAAATTTAGCTTCCACTTGTTCCAGTGCCGATGACCGGTTACCACATGACCGCTTTACCCCATCTACGAAACTAGGCGTCTGGCAAGTCTTGACCCTGAAAATATCGCCACGGTCTTTTGTATACGTCAGCAACCGCCCGCACTTAGAGCATCTTAATAAACCAGAAAGCTGATACCGTGCCTTTTTGATGGGCTTCTTGACGTTTGTATTACTGCGGATGATGTAGTTTACCCGCTCCCATTGCTCTGGCTCTATGATAGGGATGTGCGCCCCTGTCGCCCTTACCAGTGGGGAATCCCTTTTGATTTGCCTTGGCGCACCCGACGGGTACAAATTGTATTTGCTTGTCCGTGTTTTTCCGTAAGTGATAACCCCTTTGTAAATTTCATTTTTCAAAATGCGGGATACCACGATTGGCTCAAAGGCTTTCCCGCCACTGGTTGTATAGCCTTCTAAATTCAAGCGGTCGCTAACATTTAGCATATTCTGCAATTCCTCGTACACTTGAAAAACGTAACGGATGGTTTTGGCTTCTTCTTCCTTGATTAAAAGGGACTTGGTATTTTTGTCCCACCAATAGCCCATGGGTGGATTTCCCCCGCACCAACCACCTGACTTAGCTACCCGCTCCCGCCCCATTTTTAATCGTTTTTTTGTCTGTTCGTATTCCATCTTTCCGATGAACGCCTTCACATCCATTTTGAAACGGTCATCATCTTGATTGGGGTCGTAAAAAGTCCCATCCAGATAGATGATGTAAATTCCAAAATGTTGAAGGACATCTTGCAGTTCCTCAATAAATCCGACACGGCGGGAAAGTCTGTCCGCATCTTTGCATAAAATAGCATCGTAATCCTCCAATCGTTCCCTTAATTTCAGCCACTGGGGTCGGCGGTCATCTTGTGATGAAGCGACTTCCTTGTAGACCGTATATTTCCATCCTTCTTGCTCCGCTTTCTCAATTAATTGTTCAACTTGTATATTTAGACCTTCGTTGGTTTCATCGTCACGGCTTTTGCGTGCATAGATAGCTACCCTTCTAATCGTTGATATGACCACATTTATCACCTCTATAACATCATATGATGCACTTACGTGATTAATGTTATCACCAAGAGAGCCAACTGTTTACTATACATTGGCAGATGTGCAAAACACACATTATGTCAAACACATTGTTCCTGTTGTTTACCAACAAACAATCAAAAACGTAACTCAGCATGAATACGTTACCGAACAAACTTTGGATCAAGTATTTGAAGAAGCCCAAATGGGATTGGAAAACGACGTGGCCGGGCTCGTTTCTGCACCTTGCCCTGCCGTTACACCTAAAACAATGGCTTCACCTGTTGGTGGTGGCTGTGGCAACATTATCGTTCAAAGCGGCTGCGGTTGTCGCTAATCTATAGGGTAGCTAAAAAGAAGTAGGAGGATGTTAAAAAACCTCTTGCTGTAGTCGGGGCTTTTCCAGTCGAATAAAAATATGAAGTCATCCCGGTTTTTTTAAATCCAGGATGATTTTTTTCGCCATTTGAGGTAAATTAGAAACAGTATAATTTTTTACACTAAAAGATAAAAAACTGCCTACTTTACAATATTTTCATATAAGGGTATAATGTGTTAGCAGTCATTTTCAAGAGAATTTAGGAGGTTTATCATGATTAAGAAACACTTGCTTAAAATGTTCCCACTTGCCGTGATCGCCGTGTTGGCAGCCTGTGGCACATCCGAGGGAAATGGGACAGGGACAAACCCTGCCAATACAGAAGAAACAGCCATCCAGGAAGATCGCACATTAACTATCGCCAACAATGCCGACCCAGTTTCCCTTGACCCCCAACTGGTTAATGAAGGGGCATCGGCACTCATCAATACCCAAATCTATGAAACATTGGTTTCCCGGGATGTGGACATGAATATCATTCCAGGGCTTGCCACCGACTGGGAACAAATTGACGAGTTGACGTGGGAATTCCATCTGCGCCAAGGCGTATACTTCCATAATGGGGAGCCATTTACCGCCAAAGATGTTGAATTCACTTTAAGCAGAGCCCTTGAATCGCCAGTTGCAGCAGCCATTTTAGGCATGATTGATCCTGATGGTTTCGAAGTGGTAGATGAGCATACCATCCGCATTTCAACCTTGGAGCCTTTCGCACCATTGCTTGCCAACCTGGGACATTCCACATCTTTTATTGTCAGCCGGGCTGCTGTTGAAGAAGCTGGAAGCAGCGAAGCTTTTGCGGAACACCCTATCGGGACTGGTCCATTTAAATTCATTTCCCGGACACGCGGGGAAAACATTGTCTTGGAACGCTTTGAAGGCTATCATGGAGAAACCCCGCAAATAGCTGGGATCGTTTACCGGATCATCCCTGAGGCAACAAGCCGCCTCTTTTCACTTGAGAACGGCGAAGTGGATATTGCTTTTGGCGTAGCCCCAAGCGACGCCCGCAGAATTGAGCAAGATGAAAACCTGACCCTTTTATCCCGCCAAAACACAGCGGTGAGCTACATTGGTTTCAACAACCAAATGGCACCCTTTGATGATGTTCGCGTAAGGCAGGCTTTCAACTATGCGGTGGACCTTGAAGGGATCATTGCAAGTTTGCTTGAAGGTTTCGGCGAACCGGCATTAGGGCCCTTGGCATCCACACTCCCTATGGCTTCAATCGATGTGGAAGTTTATGGTTTTGACCAAGAGCGTGCAAGAGAACTGTTGGCAGAAGCAGGAATCGAAGAAGGGTTTGAAGTCACCATCTGGACTGACCAGAGCGAAACCAACCGAAATATCGTAACGGCCGTTGCCAACCAGTTGGGCCAAGTAGGCATCAACGTGTCCATTGAGCAATTCGAATGGGCAGCCTATATTTCAGCACTTGACGAAGGGAACCACCAGATGTTCATCATGGGTTGGACACCGGTTACCGGCGATGCGGACAATGCCTTGTTCCCATTATTCCATTCTTCTCAATGGGGAGCCCCAGGAAACCGCTCGCTGTTTGCAAATGATGAAGTGGATGCTTTAATCGAAGAAGCACGTACAACTTTTGACGAAAGCCGCCGTGCAGAGCTTTACCACCAATTGCAGGAACTTTTAATTGAAGAAGCCCCATGGGTTTTCCTGCATAACGGAACAACCCTTCATGCTACCCGAAGCGATGTCCATGGTTATGTCCCCCGTTTAAATGGCCAACAAGATTTAAGCGGTGTTTATTTCCGATAAAGCAATTTAATCATTCAGCGGTTGTGGACACCTGAACTTCAGCAATGTCCAAGTCCATTAAAATTGCTTCATAAAGGCCATAACGTGCTGTTGCTGTCCCATTTTGGCATGTTTGTAGCATATCACTGGAAAGCGGGGCCTGGGTGTTAGTTTCTGAGCCTCCTGATTGTCAATGGCTTGCTGTTGGTCAATTGGGATGGGCTTCATGAAATGCTGGGCCGCGTCGAAAGGCGTGTCGACAATAAATTTAAGGCACTGATTTTTCCAATCAGCGATTAGCAAGGCTTTTGTTCAACTTTGAACAGAAGCCTTTTTTTGCGGGCAATAAAAAAGCCCTGAAAACATTCAGAGCTTTCCATTATGGTCCATACGATTCAGTGAAACACCATTTTTTCTAACGAAGGTTTGGCGGATAAAGACTGCAATTTCGGATGAATTGGGGTGATTAAAGGAGCCCTAATTTTAATTTCCTAATGATACCCGGTTGAACCGGTGCATGGGGCTTGAATGAGGGACGAAGCCCTGGACTTCATTTCTCATCCCGAAGAGGTTCTCTCCCGAATAAAGAAAGCCCCATGGCGCCTCTTCGACGATGATGGCCTGGGCCTCGTAAAATAGGCCCGCCTTTGGTCTTGATCTTGCGCGCTTCTTCCCGCAAACAACAGGCGGTCGACTTCTGGGTTGACGTAATTGCTGTGGTTTAGCGGAGCTCCTGAATAAAGCATGGGTATCAATCCAAGGTCGGCATCAAATGATTGGGTGGTGTATCCCAAAAGGGCTATTTCATGCCCGGCGGAAGCTACCAAATCCAGGTGCAGCACCGCTTCGTTGATGACGATTTCCGCCAGGATGCCGATTTGTGCCAATTGGTTGGCAATCACGGTAGCGACCGTTTGGTTGATGGCATCCACGTTGGAAAAAATACGGGTCTCGAACCCATCGGGAAAACCTGCCTCTGCCAAGAGTTCCCGCGCCCTTTCCAAATTGAATGGATAGCCCTCCAACGTATTGTTGGCTCCCCAAACCTCTGGGGCAATGGGGCTGTAACGAAATAGCCCTACTACAATTTGTCAAAAAAAGGAAGCCACGTTCGGCTTCCTTTTTAGGTGGAATGGGTAAACTACTGTCATGAAAAAAATAAGACCATCCCACAAGAATATTATGCCCCATCTTCCGGATACCATCCGCCACTTGATTTTGAGCGTGCTTGCCAAATCCCGGCGGACGCACCTGTCGTCATTCTTTACCGCCTGCTTCA